>Ga0247770_1000002_pt1 | contig 245256 bp, 183 predicted proteins | sample UWRJL136409B6_FD_179943 | JGI IMG/M metagenome (GOLD analysis project Ga0247770, IMG submission 179943) | Plant litter microbial communities from Arlington Agricultural Research Station in Wisconsin, United States - UWRJ-L136-409B-6 | ecosystem: Environmental > Terrestrial > Plant litter >...
CGCATTTAGTCCAGATGGCTTGACTTTGGCTTCCGCCAGCGCTGACAACACCATCAAAGTGTGGAACTTGCAAAGCCAAAAACCGGCCACCCTTGCCGGCCATAGCAAAGAGGTCATTAGCGTCGCATTTAGTCCAGATGGCTTGACTTTGGCTTCCGCCAGCGCTGACAACACCATCAAAGTGTGGAACTTGCAAAGCCAAAAACCGATTGCCACCCTTGTCGGCCATAGCGATTGGGTCTTTAGCGTCGCATTTAGTCCAGATGGCTTGACTTTGGCTTCCGCCAGCGGTGACAAGACCATCAAAGTGTGGAACTTGCAAAGCCAAAAATCCATTGCCACCCTTGCCGGCCATAGCAAGTGGGTCGATAGCGTCGCATTTAGTCCAGATGGCTTGACTTTGGCTTCCGCCAGCGGTGACAAGACCATCAAAGTGTGGAACTTGCAAAGCCAAAAACCGATCGCCACCCTCACCGGGCATAGCTATGGGGTCAGTAGCGTCGCTTTTAGTCCCGATGGCATGACCTTGGCTTCTGCTAGCGGTGACAACACCATCAAACTGTGGAACCTGCAAACCCAAACAGCGATCGCCACCCTCACCGGGCATAGCGATGGGGTCAGTAGCGTCGCTTTTAGTCCCGATGGCACGACCTTGGCAACTGCTAGCGACAAGACGATCAAACTGTGGAACCTGCAAACCCAAAAAGCGATCGCCACCCTCACCGGGCATAGCTATGGGGTCAGTAGCGTCGCTTTTAGTCCCGATGGCATGACCTTGGCAACTGCTAGCCGTGACAACACCATCAAACTGTGGAACCTGCAAACCCAAAAAGCGATCGCCACCCTCACTGGGCATAGCAATTGGGTCATTAGCGTCGCTTTTAGTCCCGATGGCATGACCTTGGCAACTGCTAGCCGTGACAACAGCATCAAACTGTGGAACCTGCAAACCCAAAAAGCGATCGCCACCCTCACCGGCCATAGCGGTTCGGTCAATAGCGTCGCTTTTAGTCCCGATGGCTTGACCTTGGCTTCTGCAAGCTGGGACAAGACGATCAAACTGTGGAATTTCGATTTTGATGATTTACGCAAGCGCGGTTGTGACTGGGTACGTGGCTACGGCTATTTAGAAAGCAGTCCCTATGTTAGCGATAGCGATCGACACCTGTGTGATGGTATTCCCACAAATCAATAGGCTTTTGCCAGAAAGTTTGTTTAAAATAACCAGTTAATCTCAAAAACAGCATAAAAACTCCCACCTCAACCTCCTATAAAAATCAAACCTTTCTAAAACCCCTTACCCAGCATCTCCCATGACAAACCAAACCCCCAACTTCTACGCCCTCCTGATCGGTATCAATTTCTATTTCCCCCATGATTTACCAGATGGACGTTACAAAAACCTGCGGGGATGCGTTCAAGATATTAACCACGTCGAAACCTATTTAAAAGACACCTTCAACCTCACCCCCGACCAAATTATTAAACTCACCGCTTCTGCTTCTGAAAATCCCAACCAACCCAAAGAAGCCCCAGAAATCTTACCCACTTATGAAAATATCGTTGCTAAATTCAAAGAAATAACAGCCCAAGCCCAACCGCAAGATCAAGTCTATATTCACTACTCTGGTCACGGGGGACGGGCGAAAACGATTTATGAGCAACTCAAAGGCTTTGGTGCATTAGATGAAGCCTTAGTTCCTACAGATATCGGTCAACCAAATTCCCGCTATTTGCGCGATATAGAATTTGCTAAATTGCTGGAAGACATGGTGGAAAAAGAGTTGGTTGTCACCCTCGTACTCGATAGCTGTCATTCCGGTGGTGCAACGAGAGAAATGAGCGGAGATGACCGGATTCGTGGGGAAGGGTTTATTGACACCACTCCTCGACCTACGGATAGTTTAGTTGCACCGCTTCAGGAATTAGCCCAAAATTGGCAAAGATCAACAGAAAATAGCCGCAATATTACCGTTGTGAATGGTTTGTTACCAGAACCGAAAGGTTATACCTTAATCGCTGCTTGTCGGGATAATGAATTTGCTTATGAAAAGGTTTTTGAAGGGACGGAACGCAACGGTGCTTTGACTTATTTTTTATTAAAAGCTTTGCGGCAATACGGCACAGAAATTTCTGTAGAGGATCTGTTCAATCAAATTTCTAATCAAGTTCACAAGGAATTTGGACAACAAACACCAATGTTGATGGGAGAGGCTGAGCGCACTTTTTTTGGTGGTCAGTCTGTTGCTCCTAGCCGTAAGGTGCCGGTGATGAAAGTAGATATAAAGAACAACAGAGTTCAGCTACAAATGGGACAAGCGAGCGGGATTACAAAAGGGGCTGAATTTGAGATTTTTACATTCAGAACGAGAGATTTTCAGAACAGCGGAAACCGCATTATGAGAGTTAAAGTTGTAGAAGTGGGAGCAGCAGACTGTTGGGCAGAAGTAATAGAAATACCTGGTCTTAGAAGCCTCCATCCTAAGTTAGTAGAAGTAGCAGAAGGAACGATTGAAATTGGTTCTCCTGCTGTTTATGTATCGCCAGGGTTAAAGCAAATTCGCAAAGTTCGAGTTATTCTGCCTGACCCGTTACCACAATTTCCTGGTGTCAATATTGCATTACTTCCTACAATTATTGAACAGGTGAAAACACAAGTTGAAGGTCATCGTTGGATAGAATTCTGCCCGGACGAAGAAAAAAATGAAAATGTGGATTATTTTGTTTCCCTTACTTCAGATGGCGAATATCTAATTTTAGATGAGAATAAGGAGCCAATCAAAAATCTTCTTTTTTCGATTAAAGTCGATGAACCCGAAGCATCTAAAAAGCTAATTAATCGATTAATCCATGTTGCTAGATATGAGACTATTTTAGATTTGGATAACGAGGATGCTTTTGCTAGCTTAAATGGTAAACTTAAGGTTGAAGTGGTTAAATCAGTTAAGCGGCAACCTGTAGTTTTGAATGCTGATGGTAAAGTTCCTGTATTGGAAGAAGAGGAAAAAGGTGTTTACTTAATAATTCGCAATGAATCTAATCGAACTTTAAATATTACTGCCTTGAACCTGGATGCGGATTTTAGTATTTCAAAATTCTATCCCGACGGTACTCCTTATGAGGTGGTAGATCCCGGACAAAATATAAGAAGAGAACTCAAACTATCATTACCACAAAATTATGAGGAAGCGGCAAATATAATTAAAGTATTTGCGACGGTGGATGGTACGAATTTTCAGTTTTTGGAATTGCCCGCGTTAGACCAATCTCGGAAAGGATTTGGGAAGGAACAACCGACCAATGCGTTGGAACAATTATTGGCGGCAGTTGTGGATGAAAATAACCCTCAACGAAAGATTACGGTTGTGATTGATGCGAGTGAGAAATGGACTACGGAAAAGGTGGAAGTGGTGGTGAAAAAGAGTGTGGTTTGATTTAGAGAATTTTTTAAGAATGCTGCCAAAGCCTATATCCCTCTGCGGTCATTTGTGTTTATCTGCGGTTGTAAGTCAAAAACTTGTTGTTCCTGCAAAAGATTAGCCTCATCCTAATCTCAATCATTTTTCAACATAAAAAGTTAAACAGGACTTACGCAACTGGCACTCAATCAAAGCCGCAACTCGAATGAATCGGATGAAGCCGGTGAGACGACCCAGCCAACTCCTGAAGTTGCTCAATGGTATGTGTTTCGCAGCGGAGAAGCCAAGGGGCCCTATACCAAATTGCAATTATGGGAGATTCAGGAAATCACAGCCCGAACCAATGTGCGACGCGGGGAAGCCGAGTGGCAGCGCGCGGGTGAAATTCCAGAACTAGCTGCGTACCTCACTCAAAAATAAGGCGCTATCCCGAAAAAACTATTCTCGGCCGGGTTGAACGCTTCTCCACAGCTTTAAATATTCAGGTCGAACAGATTCATCAATCTCGTTAGCTAAACTTTCAGGCAAATCGAGTTCGATAATTGACTGCATTTCCCGCATTTTTCCTAAAAAAAAAACCCTCAACTTTGTGAGGGCTTTGCGATGCCAGGAACGAGACTTGAACTCGTGACACGTGGATTTTCAGTCCACTGCTCTACCAACTGAGCTATCCCGGCTTGTTTTTTCGCGCTTAACTACCTTAGCAGACACATACCGAATTTAGCAAGCACTTTTATCAATTAATTTTTCGATCGCCCGGAACCGCCCGCCTGTAAGCTAAAAGCTGCAACCTAAAATCTAAGAATCGCAATGGCACAGCAACATCGGGACAGGGAGGGCAAGAGTCTGCTTGTCTTGGGCATAATTTGGCTGCTGGGGGCAATTAGCGATCGCCTCTGGTTTGCCCTCGATCGATCTGTCCCGGCGTGGGATCAGGCAGACTACCTGACTAGCACCCTGAAATACTTGCAGGCGTTGCAGCATCCTCAGTGGCTTTCCGGGGAGTGGTGGACAAACTTCTGGCTGCTTTCGACGAAAATTCCGCCCTTGGCATATATCTTAACGGTTCCGTTTCTTCAGGTTTTCGGTACTGGGGCCGATCGGGCAACCCTCGTTCATTTATTATTTAGTGCAATTCTCCTCGCCTCAGTCTACAGTCTGGGCTTCCAATTATTTAACCGGCAAGTCGGTTTGTGGGCCGCTGCAATTTGCGTTTTGTTACCGGGGCTTTATCGATTCCGCTTGCAATTTTTGCTCGACTATCCCCTCACTGCTGCGATTACTTTTGCTTTCTATTGTCTGACAATGTGGAAGGCTTCTGAAGGAAGAAGGAAGAAGGAAGAAGGAAGAAGGAAGAAGGAAGAAGGAAGAAGGAAGAGAAATCAAGGAAGAGAAATCAAGGAAGATTGTCCCCATTCTCCGGATCTCCCCCTCTCCCCCTCCCCCAATCTCCCCCTCTCCCCGTCCCACACTCTCCCACTCTCCCCGTCGTCTTTCTTTTGGGCGATCGCCTTTGGAATTTCTCTCGGCTTATCAATATTAGTTAAACACACTACCGTATTATTTCTATTTACCCCGATTGTGTGGTTGGCTGTGGGTGCTGTGCGGCAAAAAGCTTGGGGAAGATTAGGTCAATTAACTGGTGCTCTGTTGCTGTCGGTGGCGGTGTTTGGGCCCTGGGCGAAAACCAATTGGCTGTTAATTTTGACCGGGGGAAAACGGGCAACGCTGGATTCTGCGATCGCCGAAGGAGATCCGGCCATCAATACGATCGACGCTTGGATTTACTACGGTAAGCACTTACCCGAACACATTTCTTGGCCTCTGTTACTTATTCCCTTAGTAGGATTGATACTTTATTGGCGTCGCCGGCAAGATAGTTCGTCAATCTTGCATCTCAACTCCTGTCGGTGGCTGGCTGTTTTCTGGGGAGGAGCTTATTTAATTAATTCTCTAAATATCAACAAAGACGACCGATATGTGATACCTTATTTGCCAGCTTTATCTATTTTCTTAGCCTACTGTTTAACGCTGTGGCCTTCTCGGTGGGGACGACAAATTCGCTGGGGTACAATTGGCTTGGCAATTCTGGCGATGCTGTTCCATATCTTGCCGCTGGGAGGTGCTTTTGGACATAGCTTAGTCCAAATTATCAGTCCCGGCAATTCTAACTATCCTTACTTGGGGAAAGAGTGGCCGCACCGAGAGGTAATTGCAGAAATTATTGATAGGGAACCTTATTTGCAATCTACTTTAGGCGTGTTGCCTTCGACGCCGGAAATTAACCAGCATAATTTTAATTTTTATGGTGCTTTGGCTAATTTTCAGGTTTACGGGCGGCAGGTGGGAACGAATTTAAAACAAGTGCCGCAAGATGTGCGATCGCTCTCTTGGTTTTTAACCAAAACTGGCCCGCAAGGTTCGATTCGCGAACGGATTAAAAAAGCTCAAAATGCAGCCGTAACCGCGATTGAAAAAGGTGATAAATTTCAGTTAGAAAAAACTTGGATTTTGCCAGATTTTACTAATTTAAATCTTTATCGCAAGCGAGTGCAGCCTGTGGAAATACAGCCGTTGAATGAAGGGCGATCGCAAGTACAATTAGATCGAGTTACTGTCGCTGCAAAAGCAGTTCCCGGAGTCGCGCTGCCGATTACTTATACTTGGTCTGGGCCTTGGCAGCAGTTGCAGTCTGGTTTAGTGTTGGTAACTTGGCAAAATCAGCAGTCTGGCAATATTCAACCGGGACAGACTTTCAGGATTTTACACGATCGCGCGATCGCCCAGGCGACTTTGCATCCGGGGATGCTGGAAGCGGATAAATTTGCTGTGGGGTTTCGAGTTGTCGATCGCACGGCGATGCTTCCTCCTGCTAATATTGCACCGGGAACTTACAATCTGCAAGCTACTTATCTAAATCGGAAAACCGGCGAAACTTATCCGATTAATGTGCCGGCAGTTAGTGTTAAGATCGAGGCAGAGCCTCTGGATATTCGTTCTCAGGCAGAGCCTGGGAACGAGGATAATACAGATAAGCCTGAGTTAGATTGGGTGACTCAATTGCGGGCGATGGCGGTTAATTTACCCAAAGGATTGCCTGGTTTAGAACCTGTCTTCGAGCAGATTGGGCGCATCAATCAGTACGATCCAATTCAAGATTATACCGTGCAAGCGGAACAAACCTTAGAATATCGGTTGCAGCAAGAACCCAATAATCTAGAATGGGCTTATGCTTTGGCATTTTCTCGGGTATTGCAGCAGAATGTCAAAAGTGCGATCGCCGCCTTAGAAAAAGTTACCCAACTCGACTCTCAAAACCCATACGCCTATGCTTATCTCGCTTTCGTTCACCTGTACGGCTGGCATCCCAAAGCCGCTCAAACAGCCTTAAAACCTGCTCTCGCTCTCAACTCCAATCTACCGGAAATTAGAATTTTAAACGGTGTAGCGGCTCTGATGCAAGGTAATCTCATTCAAGCATGGCAAGATTTACAATACTTAAAAAAACTAAAAATTTAATAACCCCTTTTCTTGTGGCACGGGCGTCCCGCCTGTGCTTCGCCTATGCTTCGCCTGTGATTCGCCTGTGCTTCCGAATCGGTAAAAAACAGAAAACCAATGAACCAACCAAGAATTGTCTCTCTAATTCCCAGTGCCACGGAAATTGTAGCACTTTTAGGATTAACCGATGCAATTGTGGGCCGTTCCCACGAATGCGACTATCCCCCAGAAATCCAAAATTTACCTGTTTGCACTCAGCCTAAATTCAATCCCGAAGGAACTAGCAGCGAAATTCACAACCGCGTGACAGAATTGTTGCAAAATGCCCTCAGCGTGTATAAAGTAGAAATAGATACTTTGGAAAAATTGCAGCCGACTCATATTATTACTCAAGCTCAATGTGAAGTCTGCGCTTGTTCTCTAACAGAAGTTGAACAAGCAGTAAGCACCCTGGTAAATAGCAAGCCGGAAATTATTTCTTTGCAGCCGAATCTGCTAGCCGAAATCTGGACGGATATTCAGCGAGTTGCTGATGCTTTGGGCGTAGATGGCAAAAGTGCGATCGACCTTTTGCACTCCCGCATCGATGCTATTATCTCCCAAACACAAGCATCATCTATTCTTACCACAAAAGAGAGAGTTCCCAAAGTAGCTTGCATCGAGTGGATTGAGCCTTTGATGGCTGCGGGTAACTGGATTCCCGAATTAGTGGCAATGGCGGGAGGCAATTCGCTATTTGGAATTGTCGGGGAACATTCCCCTTGGTTAAAATGGGAATCGCTAGTAGAAGCTAATCCGGATGTAATTATTTTCATGCCTTGCGGCTTTGATTTAAACCGCACTCGCAGCGAAGCAATGCAGATAACTAAATACGCAGAATGGCCTAATTTGCCAGCAGTAAAAACCGGGAAAGTTTACATAACTGACGGCAATTCTTACTTTAATCGGCCGGGACCGAGATTGGTTGATTCGTTAGAAATTTTAGCAGAAATTCTCCATCCCGAAATCTTCGATTTTGGCTATCGGGGTAAGGGTTGGCAGCCCTTTTTGTAAGTACCCGCAGCTAACTAAAGCTTTATCTATAGCAATTCTAAATCATTTGTGAATTTCTTACTCCCTCCCCTTGGTAAGGGGAGGGCTGGGGTGGGGTAAAAATTTACGACTCCTGCAAGGATTACTATATATTAATTCTGAATTGCCTGCCATACAAATAAGGACACAACATTGTTGTGTCCTTATTTGTCTTCATTTAACCGAATCTGACATCAATTGATGCAAAAACCGCTAGTCTTACTTCGCAGCAGTGGGCATCAGCACCTTGTCAATTACGTGAATAACGCCATTGCTAGCTTTGATATCAGCTTTCACAACATTAGCGCCGCCGACAGTAACTTTGCCTGGGCTAACTGCCACCTTCAGCGAGGTGCCTTCAACACTTTTAACATCGCCGGATTTCAGGCTAGTAGATAAAACCGAACCAGGAACAACGTGGTAAGTTAAAATCTTAGTAAGTTGGGCTTTGTTTTCCGGTTTGAGCAAATTCTCCACAGTTCCTTTTGGCAAAGCAGCAAATGCCGCGTCAGTCGGAGCAAAAACAGTGAAAGGGCCTTTGCCTTGTAAAGTTTTAACCAAACCTGCAGATCCCAAAGCCGCCGTCAACGTCTTGAATTGAGCGTCGCCAGATGCAATAGCAACAATATCCTTAGCAGCCGCTGTTGGTGCTGGTGAAGCGCCAGTTGGGGCCGGTGAAGCAGCGGTTTTCACATTTCCTGCAACTTGTTGAGTTTGAGTTGCATTAGCAACACGGGTGTTGGAGTTGATGTGAGCCCAAGCCGGGAAACCAATCAACGCGCTAGCGCCGATTACTCCTGCGAAACCTGTGAGTTGTTTCATCCAGCTAGGTAAATTTTGATTTTTCATTGCGCTTGCATTTCCTTATGAGATAAAACAGTGAACATGAATTGTTATGTTAGCCAAATCTCGACAAAAAGCAAGGTTGCCAGAGGCTAAGGTAGAGAGAAAATTCTCTTCGATCCGGGATCGAGCAAAACTTCCTTACTATAACGCAAGCTGAGAAATCGGGCATCAACCGCTAAATCTGTAACTCAAAACCTCAATCACCGAACCAGTTTGGGGTAAGTCAGCAGATTTGATCGAAATCGTGTCATTATTCAATCGGCGCACCGGCGTACCCTCCATCAGCGCCAAGAATTCATCTAGCGGCACCAAATCGCACGCAGCAGCATCGGCGGCTTGGGTTTTGAAATGTGTCGGAATCACCATCTTTGGTTTGAGAAGTTGCAAAGTTTGCTTCGCTTCCGCCGGAGTGTAAGCTTTCGGCCCGCCGCCCACGGGAATCAGCACTACATCGGGCCGCCCGATCAAGATTTGTTCTTCAATGCCGATCGGGCCAGCAACTCCGCCCAAGTGTAAAATCTTAACGCCCGCTTGCTGCCACAGCCAAGCCACATTGACCCCAAATCGCCTTCCTCCCTCACGGTCTTTTTGGGTCCGAATCCCTTGAATCCGCAGTCCGTTAGAGTTGTAAGCGCCCGGTTCGTACAAAAGGCCGGGATTGCCGGAAAATCCGTCGATCGCCCCTTCATCGAGCAACCGACTGCTAATCAGAATCAAATCTGTTGGCACTTTAGGAGAGCGATAGCCTGCCGTACAGCCCAGGGGGCGAAAAGGATTCACCAGTACCCTCGCACCGCCTCCGGCGAACAAGAAGCAAGTGTGGCCCAACCACTGAACCGACAAAGAATCAGCAGTTTGAGCTTGATAGCTTTCCCATCCAGATGGCAAACCTGTTGCTAAAGCTGCTAGCAAACCCGTCTGTGCGTAACGTATTAATTGTCGCCGTTTCATCTTGTGGTTGGGGTTGTCGGGTGTTGGTCGTTTGTTGTTATACCACAAAACACCGTATGGTGCGAAATGTACACTCTACTTTTACCGTAAGGTGCCGATCGCGCACCCGAAAGCTTCACAGAATTTGAACCGTAAGGTGCGGCGTGCATCGCCCTACAAATTTAGAGAATTTGAACCGTATGGTGCGAATTGTCCACCGGAAAGATTCAGACAAACACTCAAAATTCAAAACCAAACTAAAGCCGTTCCAAGAAATTTCGCAATAATTGCTTTCCCGAAGTCGTCAAAATACTTTCCGGGTGAAACTGCACACCTTCAATATGCGGATATTCCCGGTGCCGCACGCCCATAATAGTTCCGTCTTCAACCCAAGCCGTAATTTCCAAAACTTCTGGACAACTCTGCTTTTCAATTACCAAACTGTGATAGCGAGTTGCAATCATCGGCGATTCGACGCCCTGAAAAACTCCTGTTCCTGCGTGTTCTACCTGAGAAGTTTTGCCGTGCATCAACACGGGTGCAGAAACAATTTTGCCGCCGAATACTTGACCAATACTTTGATGTCCCAGGCAGACGCCTAAAATTGGTAGAGTCGGCCCCAATTCTTTGATTAATTCCAGAGAAATTCCCGCATCTTCCGGCCGCCCCGGGCCTGGAGAAATCACCACTGCTGCTGGCTGCAATTGGCGAATTTCGGCTAAGGAAATTTGGTCGTTGCGATAGACTTGCACTTCGCTTGCTACCTGCAACGCAGCACCTAGTTCTCCTAGATACTGTACCAAATTGTATGTAAAACTGTCGTAGTTATCAATGACTATAATCACAGGTTAAGTTAGATTTTAGGTTTTAGATTTTAGATTTTAGATTTTAGATTGACTCGCTGCCTGAAAGCAAGGGCTTCAAGATTTTAGATAAATGCCGAAGATAAAAATAGGTGCCATATAGACAAATAAAACTAAAAACCTCAAGTTGGTCATCTAAAACCTAAAATTTGCGTGAAGCGAAGCTATCGGGCTCTTAATCGCCCAATTAAGTTACTAACGGGCGATCGCAATGTGAACGACTCCCCACAAAGGAGGAAGCAGAAGTGCAGCACCGACGATGATCGCAGCCATTGCCGATACCAGAACCGCTCCGGCAGCGCAGTCTTTGGCAATTCTGGCTAGTTCGTGACAAGATTGCCCGACGGTCAAGTCTACCACCGATTCGATCGCCGTATTCAACAGTTCCATTGCTAAAACTATGCCAATGGTGACACCGACCACAGATATTTCTACAGGTTTTAAGTGCAAAAATAGCCCGAGTCCGATCGCCAATGTTCCTATAACAGTGTGAATCCGAAAATTTCGCTGAGTTTCAAAAGCATAAGTCAGACCCCCCCAAGCATATATAAAACTCGTAGCTAAGCTAGATGCGATTTTCCAGGACAAATCTCGGTTGTATTTCAAGGCTTTTTTAGACTCGTGGACTGTCGGGCTGGAAGAGTCTTGAGGCATGGGCAAAAACTGTGCGATTTTTGATGAAATTGAGGGTTTATTTAGTGCCATAAACAACCTACTTTAAGTTCCAGAGATGAATGAAAGCTAGACTTTTCAAATTAATTTCATCAAGTCTCAGTAACTTTCCTAAGTTTTTACTAAAGTTTTGGTGTAATTTCAGAAAGTTATGTTGGGCTTGACATGATTTGTTAAGTAACCATAAACTTCAGTTATGCTGTTTGGATCGCAAAACCGATCGCCTGCAGCAATGTTTCTTGTTGAGCGAGCATTTTAGTCAGACTTTCTTCATCCGGGTGATCCCACCCCAAAAGATGCAGAAAACCGTGGGCTGCGAGCCAAGCTAGTTCGGTCTTCAGGGAATGTCCTTGCTGCTGGGCTTGTCGCTGAGCTGTATCGATCGAGATCACGATATCACCCAAGTATAAGGGCTGAGACGACAGCATTTCTTCTAGCTGAGGACAGTCTACCTCTAAAGCTGCGAAAGCTAGGACATCCGTCGGTCGATCGAGCTGGCGGTACTGGAGGTTGAGGCCTTGCATCTCTGAATCGGCGGTTAAACGCAGACTGACTTCGTAGCCCGGAGCCACTGGCACATCGGCCTCCTGGTTTTGCAGCCAAACGCTAAACCAATTTTCCCACGTTTCGGCTGAAATCTCCCCGCTGGCTGCACTCTCAGGGAGGTTGGAAGCGTCGGCTGACTGCTGGGCGATCCCGTAACAGTCTTCGACGTTCACCTCGATTAGCATTTTTATAATCTCCTGTCAAGCGATATATTCAATTTTTTTACAATCTCCAATTGCGCGATCGAGCAGAATTAATTTTTGTTTTCAGCAGGCACATTACAATAATCTGTTGAAGATTGCAACAGCCCGGGAACACCATCACCTTAACTCCCGATTAAGAAAGATGAAAAACATTAGCGGAAATTAGAGGCTGATTGTTTGAATCCCCAATTAAGAATTGAAATATCGATCGAGAAATGCCAAACCGACGAGTACGCCTAAAAGTCCGGCCGCTGTCAAGGCAAAATGAAACAGAGAAGTCGCCCGCTTGCGAACCATGTTCCGCATCGCCAGCTTGACATAACTCGGTGGAGGTGCATTGTTTGTCGGCGCTGCCGGGGTTTCGGCGGACTCTTCCGAGGCGGGAAGTGCTGAGGGAGGTTGACTCATAGTCGTTAGTTTAGAAGGTTAACAGAGGCGCTGCTGAGGACAGGCTCGTCCCGATGTTAACAAATATGTAACGTTTTGTGTAGCTATTTTTAGTTTTTCGATCGCCCCGGGTCCCTGGAACGGGGATTATACCAACAGATTAATGTGCGGGCTGATTATCAATTCGATATTTTATTTTGATCTTCAGATACACGAGGATAAATTAAATTCCCGATCCGTGTTCCTGTGCGCTTTAACAAAAATTTTTCAATTGTCAAGTCCCACACTCAAGCGACACTCACTTGAGTTAACTCTAATGAGTGTCACCAGAAAAAGGGACTGTTAACCAACCGCGACCGGCAGTTATTCATAGATATAGCCACGGAAAAACATAAACAAATTTTTCCGGGTAAAGACTAGCCCAAAAAGTTAAATTACTCTGAAAACACCATGGAAATTTCCACCTTTGAACTCCTCACCGCACCAATCGCACCTGTGATGGGCCTCCCTCCAGCACTCCTCCCAGTGGCTCGCCGAATCGTTCAGGGATACTTTCTCACCATCTCCAATCTCGAAGCCTTCAGCGTGGTATATCGGATTGACTTTACCATCAGCTTACCCGTGCCGGCAGACCCGAATAAAATCTTGCTCAACAACGCTGTCTTACTTGTTGATTTTGAAGGCGCTAACACCAACGTACCTCTGACTCAGGTGTCGGGGCAACCTGAGGTATATCGCGGATTTTTCACAATACCCGCTCACAAAACTGCATCTGTTCAATTGTTGCCTAAACTGCCAGACGTTCTGACTCCAGGTTTGTTGGAAGTGCGCGGATATGTCTCACTATCGCGCGCAGTATTTGGGTTTCCACCCGCATCCTTCCCACCAGTCAAGGTATTATTGAATCCCGAAATTCGCGGTACTTTCTTGCCGAATAATTTCCCATCAGTAGTTCCTACTGAACTAGACTTCGATCAAATCAATTACACTTTAGCGATCGCCAGTGGAAAAGGCTTGAACGAAATACCTAATGTAACAGGCTCCGCATCTTTTACCCTCGATGTCCCAACTCTCGAGCCAATTTTGGAACAGTTACGCAACGGTACTTTGGACTTGGCTAGTTTGGTAGCCGACAATTCAACAAAAGCTTAAATGCTAGTGCAACTGCTAGCCCAACTCGATGCCAGTGAGGTCAATTTGAAAGACCTAAATACAGTGATGGAAAAAATCGATATTCCTGTCAGAATGTCTAGCATCTAGAACTGTTAAAGGGTAAGTAACTGTAGGGTGGGCAATGCCCACCTTACGTTTACTTACGTTTAATTACGCCCACTTATACACTGACTGAGGTTTATTCAAATGTCGAACTTATTTAAATTTCAGCCTGTTTCTTTTAGTTGGGTAGCTGTTCATCCGCAGCCCAAAGGTATTGTTCAATTTATTGGTGGAACTTTTTTTGGTAGTTTGCCAACTTTGTTTTATCGATATTTTTTACAGCAGTTGTTTGAAGAAGGTTATACCGTAGTTGCTTTGCCATTTAGATTTACTTTTCGTCACTGGCCGATAGCTATTGGGTTATTAAAAGAGCAGGAGATACTGAGAACAGAACTGACAAAAATTGCTCAAAGATTAGGCTATGAAAGCGAAATTTATCAAGAACCATCGAGTTATTTTTGGGTCGGTCACAGTCTGGGGTGCAAGTACATTGCTCTTTTAGAATTTTTAAGCGACGATCAGTATCCAAATATTGTGGATCAATTCTGCGAGGGCCCTGACTACGAACAGATCCAAAGGTTAATCGAAAGTCTGGGCATCGACCGACCTTCAATTAAAGGCCAGCCGTCCTTATTACTTGCTCCTGATATCAGCAATACAGAGAGCGCTATTCCAGTGCGATCCCTAGCACAATTGTTAGACAAATTCCGCTTAGGAGTGCTACCAACCAGAGAACAAACTCAATGCTTTATTGCGAATAGTTCTCTGTTTAATTTAACTGCCATAATTTCTTTCGACCGAGATGAGATTGCTGGTTCTACCAAGGATATCAACAAAAGTCCCGAACAACAAAAAAATAGCGATGTACTTTGGCTCATAGAACAGCTAAGTAATAGAAAATTGCCTTTATTGAGCCAGGAAATAGAAGGCAAACATTTAGAGCCAATTGGCATCCAAATCGGTTATTATATTGTTGACCTCAATCCTTGGGATAAATTCATCAAACCCCTGAAAAGGCGCTTTCTTGAATATTGGTCGGTTCATTTTTTGGATGCTTTGAAAAAGCGGTTAAGCGCTTAATATTGTATAAACTGCCAACTCACCCTCAATTTCCAGCCTTCTGCTGAACCCCAGCAATAAGTTGCCTCACTGTCTCCGCGTCGGGTGATCGCAAATGCTGCAAAATGTCCAAAGATTGCTGTAAATAATTCAAGGCTTTGCCAAAATCTCCCTTCTTATCTGCTAACAACTGTCCTAACATTGCGAAAGTAGCAGCTTTCCCTCGACTATCGCCAATCTGTTCCTTAAGTTCGAGAGATTGTTGATAAAATGCGATCGCCTTGGCTACTTCCCCTTGAGTCGCATAAATTATTGCTAGACAGTGCAAAGTAGCAGCTTTCCCTGGAATATTGCCAATCTTTTCCTGAAGTTCGAGAGATTCTTCATAAAATGCGATCGCCTTGGCTACTTCCCCTTGATTGGCATAAATTATTGCTAGACAGTGCAAAGTAGCAGCTTTCCCTTGATCATTGCCAATCTTTTCCTCAAGTTCCAGGGATTGTTCATAAAAAGTGATGGCCTTGGCTACTTCCCCTTGAGTCGCATAAATTATTGCTAGACAGTGCAAAGTAGCAGCTTTCCCTTGAAGATTGCCAATGTTTTCCTTAAGTTCGAGAGATTCTTCATAAAACGCGATCGCCTTTGCTACTTCCCCTTGATTGGCATAAATTCCTGCTAGTTGGTGCAAAGTAGCAGCTTTCCCTTGAACATTGCCAATCTTTTCCTGAAGTTCGAGAGATTTTTCATAAAGTGCGATCGCCTTGGCTACTTCCCCTTGATTCGCATAAATTATTGCTAGTTGGGGCAAAGTAGCAGCTTTCCCTAGAACATCGCCAATTTTTTCCTGAAGTTCGAGAGATTCTTGATAAAATGCGATCGCCTTGGCTACTTCCTCTTGCTTGGCATAAATTCCTGCTAGTTGGTGCAAAGTAGCAGCTTTCCCTTGAACATCGCCAATCTTTTCTTTAATTTCGAGAGATTGTTCATAAAGTGCGATCGCCTTGGCTACTTCCCCTTGATTCGCATAAATTATTGCTAGATTGTGGAAAGTAGCAGCTTTCCCTTGAAGATTGCCAATTTTTTCCTGAAGTTCGATAGATTCTTGATAAAATGCCAGCGCCTTGGCTACTTCCCCTTGATTCGCATAACTTATTCCTAATTCATGCAAAGTATTTGCTTTTAAATATATCAATTCTTCATTATCTTTCGTCAAATCTAACGCTTGTTCTAGATAGTATTTTGCTGCTGGGTATTCACTCCGGCTGCGATGAGCAATTCCCAACTCATTCAAAACTCTGATGCGATTTTTCAAATTCCCTTCAGTTTCCTCGCGCCCATGCGAGGGAGTATATTCCATCAAGAATCGTTTTAATAAATCGATGCGTTCCTGCTTTTCCGGCACCTCGCAATTTGTAATCCCCTTGCTAGCATCTAGAATTTGAGAAACCGCATCATCTTTTGTATTTGCAGGAGTTTTGAACACAAAACTCCCCGAATTTTTAGCCCACAAATCCGGCGCAAAACTAGCAATTCGCGTAATCGCATAATGCGGCAAACAAAAAAGCATTGGATGCGGCACTTTAATCGGATAAGCATCTCGCACCCCATTAAAATCTACCAGCATCGGCGGATTTTCCCCCGTAATCCCGATCGAATGTTCCAACCCCCGCACAATTAAAATTAACTTTTTGTGCGGTTGAACTTTGACTGTTGGCAACACCTTAAGAATTTCATCCATCAAAAAGCGCAGATCGGGCTCGGGAAAATCCCAAACCTCAAACTGCATCTCTTGACAATCGGGATGGCTAATTAATGCCTGAATAATCACATCCCTATCCTTCGCAAAATTACTTTCGATAAATCCCAAATCAAAGGCATTGTCGGGAACAATATCGACAAACGTCAGCAATTGGTCAAAAGACTCTTGATTTAGTTCAATTATCCTTTGCCGGCCTATTTCAGGGATTAACCTGGATTGATTCAAGGGCTTGTTGGAAAGCATAGCTTTGTTTTAGGAGTGGGTTGACACAATTCCACCGACTATTGCCGTTGTATTCCACAACGGAAAGATTGAATAATAAGTTTTGTCCCCTTTCATCTTTAGTAATCTCTTTCTCGATGCCAACTTCCGGTAATTTTGTATAATATTCTGGTTCAGGAGTAAATTTTTCCAAGTCAAATTGCTGTTGCTTTAAAGCGTAAGTTACATTTTCCGCCAAAATTTTACTGTGTTTGCGAGTAATGGCAGTGTGGCAAGCCGATCGCGTTACTTGTATCAACTGTCGCACATGGCCACCCCTAGCTTTTACCAAATCTAGTAACTGCTGTCGATCAACAAATATGGCACTTACATCAACCCGCTGCTGGGTCAAGCTGACGGAAGATTGCACAGTGGCTTCAGTTTCTTGAGTGACTTCTTTAAACCACGATTTAAAACTATCTAAGAGTTTGGGGTCAAACTTCAAGCGTAATTCAGTTAAATCCTCAGCTACTTTGTTGATAAAAAGCAAATATATATCGGTATATTCAGAATCATTAACATCGCGTTCCCAATCGAATTCTTTGTAAATCACCCGATATTCGTTTTCGCACTGCGACTGAATGCCTTTTAACTCTGTAGTTTTGCCACATCCCCGATGCCCGGTAAACAAAATTGTATCAAATTCTCGCGGTTGATGAAGATCCAAATCTGTGCTGACACCTTCGATGACTTCAGTGTTGCCTACTGCGGACAAGTCAACATAGTATAGCGCAATATTTTCGCCCGTTAGAGACTTGACTTCGCAAGCGCGGTAAGCCTCTTTGAGTGTTTTGGCGCGGTTGGCTGGCAGTGAAGTCATCGGATTTTAGATTTGGGATTTGAGATTTTAGATTGAACCTATAGCCTGTACCGATCGCGGGTTGTCAGAATGTGGAGCTTTTGAAAGCCTATTTTAACTCACATCTTGCAACATATGCGAGCGATGGCACTTAAACATCCCTCGATCGTCCGATCAATCTCCTCTCCCGGAAAAAAACATCCGCCCAAGCAGCATCGGTTTCCGACAGCGCAGTTCGGGGTGCGGCGGTGTAATCGATTTTAAAGTCATAGGCGGCGCGATCGTAAACCCCATTTAATAACCCTTGTAAATCTACAATTGGTTCGGCATCGCCCGCCCGCAAAGGCAAGGGAGAGGATTGTGAAAATTAAATGCACAACAGCTTATCATTTGCATTAATTGTGGAACGGGGGTGTCGCCCCTTAAGTTAATTGTACAACGGGGGTCTCGCCCCTTAAGTTAATTGTGGAACGGGAGAGACGCTTACCCTTGAACATTGCCAATCTTTTCCTTAAGTTCGAGAAATTCTTGATAAAATGCGCTCGCCTTGGCTACTTCCCCTTGCTTGGCATAAATTCCTGCTAGTCGGTGCAAAGTAGCAGCTTTCCCTTGAACATTGCCAATCTTTTCCTTAAGGTCGAGAGATTCTTCATAAAGTGCGATCGCCTTTTCTACTTCCCCTTGCTTGGCATAAATTCCTGCTAGACAGTGCAAAGTAGCAGCTTTCCCTTGAACATTGCCAATCTTTTCGTAAAGTTCGAGAGATTGTTCATAAAATGCGATCGCCTTGGCTACTTCCCCTTGATTGGCATAAATTCCTGCTAGACAGTGCAAAGTAGCAGCTTTCCCTTGAACATTGCCAATCTTTTCCTGAAGTTCGAGAGATTCTTCATAAAAGGCGATCGCCTTGGCTACTTCCCCTTGATTGGCATAAATTCCTGCTAGTTGGCGCAAAGTAGCAGCTTTCCCTTGAACATTCCCAATCTTTCCCGTAAGTTCGAGAGATTGTTCATAAAATGCGATCGCCTTGGCTACTTCCCCTTGATTGGCATAAATTCCTGCTAGTTCGTGCAAAGTAGCAGCTTTCCCTTGAACATTCCCAATCTTTCCCGTAAGTTCGAGAGATTGTTCATAAAATGCGATCGCCTTGGCTACTTCCCCTTGATTGGCATAAATTCCTGCTAGTTGGCGCAAAGTAGCAGCTTTCCCTTGAACATTCCCAATCTTTCCCGTAAGTTCGAGAGATTGTTCATAAAATGCGATCGCCTTGGCTACTTCCCCTTGATTGGCATAAATTCTTGCTAGATTGTGCAAAGTAGCAGCTTTCCCTAGAACATTCCCAATCTTTTCCTTAAGTTCGAGAGATTCTTCATAAAGTGCGATCGCCTTTGCTACTTCCCCTTGATCCGCATAAATTCCTGCTAGTTCGTGCAAAGTAGCAGCTATCCCTTGAACATTGCCAATCTTTTCCGTAAGTTCGAGAGATTGTTCATAAAATGCGATCGCCTTGGCTACTTCCCCTTGATTGGAATAAATTCCTGCTAGACCGTACAAAGTAGCAGCTTTCCCTCGAACATTGCCAATCTTTTCCTGAAGTTCGAGAGATTCTTGATAAAATGCGATCGCCTTGGCTATTTCCCCTTGATTCGCATAAATTCCTGCTAGTTGGTGCCAAGTAGCAGCTTTCCCTTGAACATTGCCAATCTTTTCGTTAAGTGCGAGAGATTGTTCATAAAATGCGATCGCCTTTGCTACTTCCCCTTGAGTCGCATAACTTATTCCTAATTCATACAAACTATTTGCTTTTAAATATCTTAATTCTTCATCATCTTTCGCCAAATCTAACGCTTGTTCTAGATAGTATTTTGCTGTTGTGTATTCACTCCGGCTGCGATAAGCAATTCCCAACTCATTCAAAACTCTGATGCGAGTTTTCAAATCCCCTTCAGTTTCCTCGCGCCCATTCGAGGGAGTGTATTCCATCAACAACCGTTTTAATAAATCGATGCGTTCCTGCTTTTCCGGCACCTCGCAATTGGTAATCTCTTTGCTAGCATTCAGAGTTTGAGAAACCGCATCATCTCTAGTATTTGCAGGAGTTTTGAACACAAAAGTCCCCGAATTCCAAGCCCACAAATCCGGCGCAAAATTAGCAACTCGCGTAATCGCATAATCCGGCAAACAAAAAAGCATTGGATGCGGCACTTTAATCGCATAAGCATCTCGCACCCAATTCAAATCTACCAGCATCGGCGGATATTCCCCCGTCATCCCGATCGAATGTTCCAATCCCCGCACAATTAAAATTAACTTCTTGTGTGGTTGAACTTTGACTGTTGGCAAAACCTTAAGAATTTCATCCATCAAAAAGCGCAAATCTGGATCGGGAAAATCCAAAATTTCAAACTGCATCTCTTGACAATCGGGATGGCTAATTAATGCCTGAATAATCGCATCCCTATCCTTCGCAAAATTACTTTCGATAAATCCCAAATCAAAGGCATTGTCGGGAACAATATCGACAAACGTCAGCAATTGGTCAAAAGACTCTTGATTTAGTTCAATTATCCTTTGCCGGTCTATCTCAGGGATTTCCCTGGATTGATTCAAGGGCTTGTTGGAAAGCATAGCTTGGTTTTACGAGTGGGTTGACATAATTCCACCGACTATTGCCGTTGTATTCCAAAACGGAAAGATTGAATAATAAATTTTGTCCTATTTCATCTTTAGTAATATCTTTCTCCAGGCAAACCTGCGCTAATATGGTATAATAATCAGGCCCAGGAGTAGACCTTTCAAAGTGAAATTGCTGTTCTTTTAAAGCGTAAGTTACATCTTCCGCCAAAATTTTACTGTGTTTGCGAGTAATCGCAGTGCGGCAAGCCAATCGAGTTACTTGCATCAACTGTCGCACATGACCACCGCTAGCTTTTGCCAAATCTAGTAACTGTTGTCGATCGGCAAATATGGCACTGACATCAACCCGCTGCTCAATCAAACTGGCCACTCCATCCAATCTTTGCTGATTGTAATTTAAATCGCACTCGCTGCGACTAAATTCATAAATATTCACCATTGGCACGATGTTGGGATTGCCAAACAAATTGCTGACATTTTTATATGAATAAATTACCGAAATCGGCACTGTATAGATAATTGTACAGTCTAGTTCTTGGAGTTGAGGAGCGTAATCAAAAAACAAATGATTGCCCACACTTGGAGGAATCCGGTCTAAGTTATCAACAATTACCAAAAATCCTTTTGGGTAGCGGTCTGGATATTTGCGTCTCAGCTTGTCAAAGGCATCTTTCAACAACAGATTAATATCTGTTTGCAAGCGGGATAGATTGCGCTGAAGAGTTTCCCGGATAACTTTTTTTTGTTGGCTAGAACCTCGAATTTGACCAATTAATTTTGCCGCTAACTTAGAAATAAATGGAATTTCTGCCCCTGCACTTGCTTCTGTTTCGATGCTGACGGAAGATTGCACAGTGGCTTCAGTTTCTTTAGTAACATCTTTAAACCACGCTTCAAAACTCTCTAAGAGTTTGGGGTCAAACTTCAAGCGTAATTCAGTTAAATCATCAGCTACTTTTTTGATAAAAAGCAAATATAGATCTGTATATTCAGCATCATTAACATCTAGTTCTAAATCGAATTCTATGTAAATCACCCGATATTCGTTTTCGCACTTCGACTGAATGCGTTTTAACTCTGTACTTTTGCCACATCCCCGATGCCCGGTAAACAAAATTGTGTTAAATTCCCCCGGTTCTTGAAGATCCAAATCTGTGCTGACACCTTCGATTGCTACCGTGTTGCGTACTGCTGACAAGTCAACATAATATCGCGCATTTTCGCCCGTTAGAGGCTTGACATCGCAAGCATGGTAAGCTTCTTTGAGTGTTTTGGCGCGGTTGGCTGGCAGTGAAGTCATCGGATTTTAGATTGGGGATTTGAGATTTTAAATTTTGTATTAAACCCACAGCCGGTACCGATCGCGGGTTATCAGAATGTGGAGCTTTTTAAAGCCTATTTTAACTCACATCTTGCAAGATATGCGGGCGATCGCACTTAAACCTCCCTCGATCGTGCGATCGATCTCCTCTCCCGGAAAAAAACATCCGCCCAAGCAGCATCGGTTTCCGACAGCGCAGTTCGGGGTGCGGCGGTGTAATCGATTTTAAAGTCATAGGCGACGCGATCGTAAACCCCATTTAATAACCCTTGTAAATCTACAATTGGTTCGGCATCGCCCGCCCGCAAAGGCAAGGGAGAGGATTGTGAAAATTAAATACAACAGCTTATCATTTGCATTAATTGTGGAACGGGCGTCTCGCCCATTAAGTTATATCAATTCCGGTTATATCGGAATGATTAAACCACAGAGGGCACAGAGGACACAGAGAAAGAGAAGAGAGAGATAATAATTCCGATGTCAAGTGATTTGATATTAATTGTGGAACGGGCGTCTCGCCCGTTAAGTTAATTGTGGAACCGGAGAGACGCCCATCAAGTGAATTGTGGAACGGGCGTCTCGCCCGTTCTAAAATCTGCGGTTAAAATCCCCTAAAAATCGCCGTAACCGCTAATAGCCGCCTGCAACCTCCTCATCACTTCATCAACCGAAATCGCCCCCAACTCCCCAGAAGCCCGAGTCCGAATATTCAAACTATTCGCCTCAACTTCCTTCGCACCCACAACACCCATCACCGGAATTTTATCCTTCTCAGCATTGCGAATTAACTTGCCCAAACGCTCGCTATCCTCATCAGCTTCAGCGCGAATATTTAGCGCCTTCATCTTCGCCGCCACTTCCTTCGCAAACGGCAAAAACTCCGCGCTAACAGGCAACAACCGCACCTGAATCGGCGCCAACCACAGCGGAAAATCCCCCGCATACTGCTCGATCAAAATCCCGATCAAGCGTTCCAAAGAACCGAAAGGAGCACGGTGAATCATCACCGGGCGCTTGCGAGTGCCGTCTTCAGCGACGTATTCCAAATCAAAACGTTCGGGCAAATTGTAATCTACCTGAACAGTTCCTAATTGCCATTCTCTATCCAAGACATCTTGGAAAATGAAATCGAGTTTTGGCCCGTAAAAAGCCGCCTCCCCAATTCCCTCAAAATAATTCATTCCCAAAGTTTCCACCGCGCGGCGGATTGCACCTTGAGCCTTTTCCCAAGCTTCATCGGAACCGATGTATTTCTCTAAATTGTTCGGGTCGCGGAAACTCAAACGCGCCTTAAAGTTTTTCAGTTGCAGACTCTTGAAGACTGACAGAATCAAATCCACCACATTCAAGAATTCCTGATCCAACTGTTCCGGCGTGACAAATAAGTGGGAATCATCCACCGTAAAGCCGCGCACCCGCGTTAAACCGCCCAATTCTCCCGATTGTTCGTAGCGGTAAACCGTGCCGAATTCCGCTAAGCGCATCGGCAATTCTCGATAGGAACGCAATTCGCTTTTGTAAATTTGAATGTGAAAAGGGCAATTCATAGGTTTCATCACAAAACCCTGTTCGTTTGCTGCCGCTTCCTCATCTTCTGCCATCAGCGGAAACATATCTTCTTTGTATTTCTGCCAGTGACCGGAGATTTTGAACAAATCGACTCTGGCAATGTGGGGAGTCACAACTTGCAAATAGCCACGCTTGATTTGTTCTTGTTTCAAGTAATCTTCTAAAATACTTCTCAAAACAGTGCCTTTTGGCGTCCACAGCGGCAAACCCGGGCCCACCGCATCGGCAAAAATAAATAAGCCTAATTCTTTGCCTAATTTGCGGTGATCGCGCCTGAGGGCTTCTTCTTTGCGGTGTTTGTATGCTGCTAATTGTTCGGGGGTTTCCCAAGCTGTGCCGTAAATGCGCTGTAACTGAGCTTTGGTTTCGTCGCCGCGCCAATATGCTCCTGCTAGGCTTTCTAGCTCGATCGCCTTTGGATTCAACTCACTGGTATTTTCTACGTGAGGCCCGGCGCACAAATCCCACCATTCCTCGCCCACATGGTAAAGAGTAATCGGTTCGATCAAACCTTCTAAAATTTCTAATTTGTAAGGTTCGTTAATCTCCTTAATTCTGCGTTCTGCTTCCTCGCGGCTGAGTTCTTCGCGAATTACAGGCAATTTACGGTTGATGATTTTGATCATCTCTTTTTTAATGGCTTTTAAATCCTGTTCCGTAAAAGGTTCGGGAGTGTCAAAGTCATAATAGAAACCGTTTTCAATCCAAGGGCCGATGGTTACTTGGGCCTTGGGAAATAACTTCTGCACCGCCATGGCCATAACGTGGGAGGTGGTGTGGCGAATTTTTTTTAGTGATTCCGACTCACTCGTGCGGGGCAACTCAATCTTAACGGACTCTTCTGGAGCGGACATGGATTCTGAGCTAGACATCGGCTGAATTAGCAATTAATTTAGTTGCAGTTGCTTCTATCTTACCTCGATCGGCGGGAATGCCCCCCTATAATCTTTGATTTAGCGGCGGGATGAAAGCCAGGTTTATTTTGTCAGATATCTGACCAATGCTGAAAGCCAGGGAAGAGATACTGACAAAATAAACAATCTCTTACATAACTTCACGACAATTTTATACACACCATCCAAACCTGTGTTACTATGAATCTATAAACACGGTAGGAGTCGCCACCAGTGTATCACGCAGTCAAAGTCAGAATCTATCCCACTCCCGAACAAGAGCAATACCTAGCTCAATGTTTTGGTAATTGTCGTTGGTTATACAACCGAATGTTGAACTTAACCACAACGACTTACAAGGAAACTGGGAAAGGTATGAGTAAAGCTGCAATGGATAAATTGCTACCGGGATTGAAAACGGAATTTGACTGGTTGGGAATTGCTTATTCTCAATCATTGCAACGGGTGACATTCAATCTCAGTGCAGCATTCGTGAATTTCTTTGAAGGTCGTACTAAATATCCGACGTTCAAAAAAAAAGGAGCGAAACAATCGGTTTCATATCCTCAGAATGTCAAGCTGATGGTTTCAGAGAAATCGATTAAATTTCCTGGTACATTGGGATATGTCAAAACTAAGTTTCATCGGAGCTTACCTGATGGTAAGCAAGGTTGCGTCACCATCTCACAAAACACAGATGGCACGTACTTTGCATCAATACTGTTTGAAGTGTCCAAACAAACATTAGAACCAGTCAACGATGCAATCGGTGTAGATCTGGGATTGAAAGATTTTGCGATTACCTCTAACGGAGTGAAGCATAATCAGCCTAAAAAAGCTCAGAAAAAGCTACAAAAACTAGAACGCAACAAAAAACGCAAACAACGTAAATTAGCCCGGAAAAAGGGCTATACGAACCGTAGAAAAGCGAAATTACTGGTGGCAAAAGTGTGTAGCAAGATTGCCAGAATCCGCGAAGATTTTCTTCACAAGCTATCCCGCAAGATAGTCAACGAAAACCAAGTAATTGTGACAGAAAATCTCTCAGTCAAGAACATGGTCAAGAATCCCAACTTAGCCAGAGCTATTTCTGAGCGAGGATGGGGAACGTTTTGCACGATGCTCAAATACAAAGCTGAACAGTTGGATCGAAATTATGTCGAAATCAATCGATTTTTTCCATCATCACAGCTTTGTTCAGAAACGCTGCTACCGATTCCTCAACTTCAGAAAGGTTGGGATAGTCTGAAGGTACGTTATGTAGACTGCCCAAACTGCGGAAAACAACACGATCGTGATATCAACGCCGCGATCAATATCAGAAATGAAGGCTTGCGGATTTTGGCGTTAGGAACTAGCGCTTCTGCTTTCGGAGGGGGTGTAAGCCCAAAACGATCTGGACGTAAAAAATCTACCATCGTCTAGGCAATCCCCCGTGAAGAAAGAAGCCTACACCATTCTGCTGCGTGCAGTTGGTGTAGGTAGTTCACTCAGATTGGGACAGCAACCGCCGACTTCCGACTGGCGGACACTCCGGTTCATTACAGCAACGGTTCCCACGGATAAATTCGGGGGGGCAAGTTTCATCGGATACAGGTTTTTTATTTCTGGACGGATGAATCCGGGGGCTTGTATCCTGGATGCTTTCGGTCAGGGTTGCGACGTTTAGTGCGGGACGCACTCCGACTCTCAGAAACCGGGTTTTTTAAAGTATTGCCTGAAAAAACCCGGTTTCTCATCACCCGTGAGAGCGCGAACTAATTTTTTGGCAGAATTTTGGGATTTCGAGTCAAAAATCGCTGCTGACATAGTTAAATTTATTCACACCCACCTGCTACTTGTTTTTAAATTCTTGAAATTTTCTTAAAAATATGTTACAGATTGTAAAGACCGTTTAAGACTATAATGATAAATAACCTAATTTTGATCCATGCTTAATTCCAACTTGCCCGAATCACAATTGCTCAAAGCGCTACTGGAACCGCTGTTAGAGGATTTCAATTACTGGTTTGAGCGATCGACAAAGCTCTTAGAAACTGAGGAAATTCCCTTTCTGAGCGACGAAGATCAATCAGACTTGGTAGCGAGAGTCAAACAGGCTCAGCAAGAAGTAGGCGCGGCTAAAGCTCTATTTCAAGCAACGGTCGGTCAAGTTGGGATTGAAACCACAGCTCTGATGCCGTGGCACAGACTGCTCGCCGAATGCTGGCAAGTATCGGCACGCTTTCGCTCATTGCAGTCAGCTCCCCCTGGAAAATAAGGAAGCGAGTTCAAGTTAAAGTAGCCATCAAATCCCAAACATGAGGAAATCTGGCGACTGACTTGACAACCTCAAACAGATTTCCAGTTAATAAGTTGTTACTTGCTGAAACACATTTGTAAATTGCTGTGTGGCTGTTTAGCCCGGAGGAGAAAAGAATGTTACACCTGCTTTATATTTTAGCTTTTACCGTTCTTGCCTTTGTGGCAGTCGGTAACTTAATCCGCAGTCTAGTCACCGTAGGTATCGAGTCCCAGCGCCCTCAACAATTCAGACCAAATAATCACTACGCATCCTCTCCTGGCTCTCAATCTGTACCGCATCCAGAACTTTTAGACGAACACGGAAACATTGTCAATGAGCCGCTGTTAGTGATGCGTTCGCTGACTGTCCAAGACGCCCGCGAACAATTAGATGCTCTCTACAAATCATCTCCGGGTGGCAACGACGAAGGGGGCGAACTAGCCTGATACAACCACAGCCGCAGCATTTATACTCAGGCGCGATGCTTCAAAAAAAATATAGGACTTACACCCTAGGTGTCAGAAGCCCGGTTTATTCATAGATTGTGGGTAAAAGCTGGGTTTCTTGGGATCAGTCGTCAAAATAATTGGTCGTTAGTTTTTAACTAATGGCTAATTATTTGCGCTTTTTTAAAGTTTAATTACCGATTAACCAGATCGATCGCCAAAAAGCGATAATTATGGCACTGATATCCAATAGAGCGAGGATAGTTTGACACTCAAGTACAGGGAAACTAGGAAGCTGGGCGGGCACTGCGGAGCGAATTTGGGCGAACACCGGGGCACCCCAGGAGAGCGAAACCGATTTCTTTGTACTTTACTTACCAAGTGCTGTAAATGTATCAGATACTGAGAAGGGCTCGCTCTAAACCTCCTATCGATCCTGTTTTGTCATCGGCAAAAATGCACGTTTAAGGCTAGATGATCGTCCCTATTTCACTACTGGCAGAACTTCTGCAAGCTTTGCCCCAACTGCGGGCACAAATTTATTTCAAATCTTCCATGACAGCCCTGTCTCACGCGATGGAAGACTTGGTTTTGGCGGGTTCCGACGAACCGCTAGTCATTGCCAGCTTTCAGCGAGAGCGCTTCTACCGCCAGGAAGCTCACCGCTACCGACGAATTGCCTCACACTCCTCTCAGGTATACGTGCTGGCAGCACCGGAAACTGAGTTTAAAAATGCTTCGGAGTACCACGAAACTGTGGCGTTTGCACCGGAGGACGGATTAAGTAAAGAGTGGCACTTAGTGGTGCTCGGGCAACAATACTCAACTTGTCTGATTTGTCAAGAAAAAATTGTGCCGGTCGAAAACCAGGACGAGCGCGGGCCGCTGGTGATGGATCAATCTCGCAGATTTGAAGGAATTTGGACCTTCGACCGCGAGGTAAGCTGCAAGGCGGCGGGATTGTTGCTCGATAAAATTGTCAATTATCGCCCGGAATTGGCCGAAAAGATCGATCGAGCCCGAACTACCTACAATCTGATCGAAACACCGAAAAAAACGCGGAAATCCGCCGCGAACAAAGCCGCCAAACCAGGCAAAACTGCGCCAAAAGACTCAAAAATTCCCACTCCCAAATTGAGCGATGCTTTTGCCCAACGCTTAGTCACCTACTTGCAAGCGGGCCAGCACAAACTGCTCAAAGCATACGCTGCCATCGCCGCCCAGGAACGCAAAGAACGCCTGGTAAACTTAATTACAACGGCAATGCGACAGTCTCTCAACCCGCAAGAAATTGTCGAAGTCGCAGTGCAAGAACTGGGAAATGCCCTGTCAGCAAGCCGCTGTTTAATTTATCGCTGCAAGACAGCAGATATTGCCGTCAAAATCGATGGCGAGTTTTTGCGTCCGGGTGTTCGTTCTCTACTAAATGAGACTTGGCTTTTGCAGGAAAATCAAATATGGAGCGATGCGGTGGCGCGGCAAGAGCGAGTTTACATCCAAGATACAGCACAACACCCCCTGATTGTCAATACAAAATACCTGAGGGAATGTGTAAAAAAGTGGCAAATTGTCTCTTGGTTAATGGTGCCAGTGCTTTATCAGGGGCGGGTTTTGGGCATGGTGGAAATGCACCAGTGTCGATCGACTTTGGCTTGGGAAGAAGACGAAATTGCTTTAGTAGAGGCGATCGCAACTCAACTCGGAGCAGCCTTAATTCAAGCGGAAACCTACGCTCATTTAGAAGAACTAAACCAACAATTAGAAGCATTAGACCGCACTCGCAGCAATCTAATTGCCATCACCGGCCACGAACTCCGGACTCCGCTTTCTACGATTCAAGTGTGTCTAGAAAGTTTGAACTCCGAACCAGATATGCCCGCAGAATTGCGGAAAATTATGTTAGAAACTGCCCTCGGTGATGCCGATAGAATGCGGAAACTCGTGCAGGATTTTTTAACTCTTTCTCACTTAGAAAGCGGGCGAGTTAAATGGAATGTAGAATCGCTGACGCTGCAAGAATGCGTTGATTTGGCTCTCAGCAGCGTGCGATCGCGCCACGGAGTCGATCGACAGTTACCGGAAATTATCGCCGAAGTGTCGGCAGAATTGCCTTTAGTTCAAGCAGACGGAGAGTGGTTGGTGGAGGTACTCTCCAAACTGCTAGACAACGCTTGCAAATTTACGACACCCCAGGGAAGCGTGACTGTTAAAGCTCAATGTAACGGTTCTCGGATGGTGGAAGTGCTCGTAGCCGATACGGGGAGGGGAATCGAGGCGAACAGTTTAAAAGTAGTGTTCGATCGATTTTATCAAGAAGAAGGAGCTTTGCGCCGCAGCACCGGCGGTACCGGTTTGGGATTGGCAATTTGCAAGCAGATTGTTGCCGGCTGGGGCGGTAAAATTTGGGTAGATTCCGCAGGAAAAGATAGAGGGAGTGAATTTCATTTCACTATTCCCACTGTTTAGCTCGATGATATCAAACTTACCCAAGATGGTCAATAAATTTTTAGGAAAACTTCCCAGCGTCAGATGCTCCAGTTCTGAGTACATTGGGAAATAGAGTTGATGCGGGTAATGCCTAAAGATGCACCTACAATTAGACACGATAATTACCAAAAATCAAAACGGAATTGAGAGCAAAATTTAGACAAGTTTGATAGCTTATCTGTCAGTAAATTTGAGATAAATATCAGCGGATTGCGGGAAAATTTGTTAGATTAATTCCGATATCTTCAAGCATCGGAATTAATATTACCCACAGCTTTCGAGACGGCAGTGCCGTGTCCCTACAATTAATCGCGGTAGGGACACTCCAAGAGCCCATAGGTGTCAACTTAAGCCTGAAATCCTTGGTATCTCTCGTTCATAGCCAAATCTAGATCCCCCTAAATCCCCCTTAAGAAGGCGGACTTTGAGAAGACTCTTGTCCCCCCCTTCTTAAGGGGGGCTAGGGGGGATCTGGATTTAATAGTCAAACAGCATTCTGTGACTGAGTTTGATGTTAAGTTGACACTAATGGGCACTGCCGTGTCCTCTATATCATTCCGGTGCAACCGGAATTGATATGATTCCTGTTGTTTTAAGCCCGTTTGAATTAAATACGCTTTATGGGCGAAAATGCGATCGCATTTTTTTGTTCTCAAATGCGATCGCATCACCAATCACCCAAAAAGGCTATAATCCTAGACCGTTAAGAAATCAGCAGATGTGAGGGTAGTGGTATTAATACCCGTCAGCGTTGCCAGGAGTTCATTGGTGCTAGTAATAATGATGTTGCTGCCAGAGAAAGACAGAGCACCGAAAGTAAGACCGCCGGACAGACCAATGTAATCGAGTCCATCGTTAAAATCGGTAATCGTATCAGTGCCGTCTAGGGGGGCGAAGATGAAAGTATCAGAACCACTGCCACCAGTTAAGATGTCGTTGCCAGTACCGCCAGTCAAATCATCCTTGCCGTTACCGCCATAGAGGGCATCATTGCCGGCACCGCCATTGAGGATGTCTTTGCCGTTGCCGCTATCGTCGCTGTCGTCGCCCTGCAACAAATCGTTGCCGTCGCCACCGTTGAGGATGTCACCGCCGTTGCCACCTGCTAAGGTGTCATTGCCTCCCAAGCCGTTGAGGGTATCTTTGCCGTTGCCGCCAGAGAGGCTATCATTGCCTGCTGTGCCGTTGAGCAAGTCGTCCCCGTTACCACCAGAAAGGTTATTCCCCACGGCAACGGTGACATTACCAGTGTCGGTGAGGCTGCCATCGCTAAGGGTGTAGTCAAAGCTGCCATTGCCGCTGAATCCAGTCGTCGGGGTGAAGACAATAAAGTCATCTGCGCTGTTGCCAGCCGTGCCGTTGTCATTAAAGACGGCAGTACCGTTGGTAGCATTGCTGACACCAGTGATGCTGAGGGGGTTGTTTTCCGGATCGGTATCGTTAGCTAACAGGGTACTTGCTGAGATCGTTACGGCAGTATTTTTGGCAGTGGTGGCACTGTCATCAACGGCAACTGGAGCTAGGTTGACTGGAGGAAAGTCGAATTGAAAGTCATCATATGCAATACCGCTAGGATCTCCTATGTTGTTGACACTAATGCGGGTGATGTTTGTAAATGATGATAAATTTACAAGATCTGGAGTGAACTGATTACCATCAGTAATGAGATCAACTGTAATGGGCGATCCTGTAGTAGTAAAAACATCAATTTTGCCAGTAGCACCAGGAACTCCATCCGCAAATACAGAAAATGATAAATTATTAACTGGTTGAGCAAAATCAACATTCAAAATTGGCTCAAATACTGCAAAGATTCCATTTTTTTGAGAGGGGAGGAAAGGACTATAATCAATTGCTCGAACAGAACCTCCTCCACCAGATGAAAACGTTACTCCTGAATACTGATTGCTTACAACTGTATTAGGAGCTAAATCGTCAAAATTGATAGTTGTCATAGCTATTACCTTCGTCGTTTTTTGTTGAGTTTGCTGTAGAGAAACAGATTGTAGAGCGATCGCTTGAGTGCCCGGATCGGACAAAGATCCAAGTTTCCGTATTGACGCATAACCTTCTGCACCTATGCGCTTTGACCGCAGAGGCAAGGCGATCGCTAAAACTTTGCTTAATCATTGACGTAATGGAAGTGCACAGCGATCGCATCACCAATCACCCAAAAGGGCTGTAATCCTAAATCGCCATGAAATCAGCAGATGTGAGGGTAGTAGTATTAATACCCGTCAGCGTTGCCAGGAGTTCATTGGTGCTGGTAACAATGATGTTGCTGCCAGGGAAGGACAGAGCGCCGAAAGTAAGACCCCCAGACAAACCAATTACATCTGCTCCCCAGAGATAAAGTGAATTTTTGGAGATTTTATGACTTTAGGCACAGTTTTCAGTCACAAAGACGTGATAAGATAGGTTAGTATCCTTCCTTACGTTATTTAAAAATTCAGTATACTAAGGTTTAAAACTTTTAATATAAAAAAAACGTCAAACTTAATATAAAAACGCAAAACTTAATATAAAAAAACGCAAAACTGAAAAAGCAATGGGAATGATTGCGATCGCGATCGCCTCTGATTAAATAGGCTTTATGGACGAAAGTGCGATCGCATTTTCTTTTGATCTCAAATGCGATCGCATCACCAATCACCCAAAAAGGCTATAATCCTAGACTGTTAAGAAATTAGCAGATGTGAGGGTAGTGGTATTAATACCCGTCAGCGTTGCCAGGATTTCATTGGTGCTGGTAATAATGATGTTGCTGCCAGAGAAGGACAGTTGACCAAAGGTTAAACCGCCGGACAGACCAATGTAATCAACTCCTTTTTTAAAGTCGGTGATGGTATCGGTGCCGTGTGAGGCGGCGAAGATGAAAGTATCAGAAGCACTGCCACCCGTTAAGATGTCGTTACCAGTACCGCCAGTCAGCTTATCTGCGCCGTTACCGCCATTGAGGGTATCATTGCCGGCACTGCCATTGAGGGTATCATTGCCGGTGCCGCCAGTGAGGTTATCATTGCCTGCTGTGCCGTTGAGCAAGTCGTCGCCGTTACCACCAGAAAGGTTAGTCCCTACGGCAACGGTGACATTACCAATGTCGGTGAGGCTGCCATCACTGAGAGTGTAGTCAAAGCTGCCATTACCACTGAATCCAGTAGTTGGGGTAAAGACAATAAAGTCATCTGCCGTGTTGCCAGGTGTGCCGTTGTCATTCAGGACTGCGGAACCGTTGGTAGCATTGCTGACACCAGTGATGCTGAGGGGGTTGCTGTCGGGATCGGTATCATTTGCTAACAGGGTACTAACTTGAATGCTGACGGCAGTATTTTTGGCAGTGGTAGCACTGTCGTCAACAGCTACGGGGGGCAAATTAGAAGGGGCAGGCTGGTTCTCGAAGAACACGGTATTGCCGTCATAATTCCCCACAAAAGCATCGAGGTCGCCATCGCCATCGATATCGGCAAAGGTGGGCCTGGCATATAACCCCACATCAGTGAGACCGAAGTCGTTGGTAGTGGGGGCGGCGAAGACTGGATTGCTGGGACTGCCCGTGTTGCGGTAGAACAACGTATTGCCGTCATAATTCCCCACAAAAGCATCGAGGTCGCCATCGACATCGATATCGGCTAAGGTGGGCCTGGCAGAGTTCCCCACATCAGTCAGACCGAAGGGGTTGCTAGTGGGGGCGGCGAAGACTGGATTGCTGGCATTGCCCGTGTTGCGGTAGAACAACGTATTGCCGTCAGTATTGCCCACAAAAGCATCGAGGTCGCCATCGCCATCGATATCGGCAAAGGTGGGCGCGGCAGAAAGCCCCACATTAGTCAGACCGAAGTCGTTGGTAGTGGGGGCGGCGAAGACTGGATTGCTGGGACTGCCCGTGTTGCGGTAGAACAACGTATTGCCGTCAAAGTTGCCCACAAAAGCATCGAGGTCGCCATCGCCATCGATATCGGCAAAGGTGGGGTTGGCATAATTCCCCACATCAGTCAGACCGAAGGGGTTGCTAGTGGGGGCGGCGAAGACTGGATTGCTGGCATTGCCCGTGTTGCGGTAGAACAAGGTATTGCCGTTACCATTCCCCACAAAAGCATCGCGGTCGCCATCGCCATCGATATCGGCAAAGGTGGGTTTAGCAGAAATCCCCACATCAGTCAGACTGAAGGGGTTGGTAATTGGGGCGATAAAATTCGGGTCAGCCATGGTTTTTTTCCTTTGATGAGTAAATGATTGATTTGGGAATTAAAGACCCAGAAGACTTAAGAAGCGCGATCGCAACTGATACCGGATGATTCCTGCTGTTTGAAGCGGGTTGGATTAAATAAGCTTTCTGGGCGAAAGTGCGATCGCATTTTCTTTTGATCTCAAATGCGATCGCATCACCAATGGGCCAAAAAGGCTACGATCCTAGACTGTTAAGAAATCAGCAGCCGTCAGGGTAGCGGTATTAATACCCGTCAGCGTTGCCAGGATTTCATTGGTGCTGGTAACAATGATGTTGCTGCCAGAGAAGGACAGTTGACCAAAGGTTAAACCGCCGGACAAACCAATGTAATCTACTCCATTCTTAAAATCGGTAATCGTATCAGTACCGTGTGAGGCGGCGAAGATGAAAGTATCAGAAGCACTGCCACCGGTTAAGATGTCGTTGCCAGTACCGCCAGTCAGCTTATCTGCGCCGTTACCGCCATTGAGGGTATCATTGCCGGCACTGCCATTGAGGGTGTCTTGGCCGGTGCCGCCAGTGAGGTTATCATTGCCTGCTGTGCCGTTGAGCAAGTCGTCGCCGTTACCACCAAAAAGGTTAGTCCCCACGGCAACGGTGACATTACCAATGTCGGTGAGGCTGCCATCGCTGAGAGTGTAGTCAAAGCTGCCATTGCCGCTAAAGCCAGTCGTCGGAGTGAAGACAATAAAGTCATCTGCCGTGTTGCCAGTCGTGCCGTTATTATTAAGGACGGCAGTACCGTTGGTAGCATTGCTGACACCAGTGATGCTGAGGGGGTTGCTGTCGGGATCGGTATCGTTAGCTAACAGGGTACTTGCCGAGATGGTCACGGCAGTATTTTTGGCAGTGGTGGCACTGTCGTTATTGGCGGTGGGAGGATTGTTGACTGGGGTATTAGTGGCTGTATTCTCGAAGAACCCGGTATTGCCGTCACTGTTACCCACAAAAGCATCCAAATCCCCATCGCCATCAATATCGGCAAAGGTGGGTGCAGCAGAACTCCCCACATTTGTCAGTCCGAAGGGGTTGGTGGCTTCCAGCGTGAAGGCGGGAGCCGTGGCAGTTCCACTGTTGCGGTAGAACAGGGTATCGCCATCGGTATTACCCACAAAAGCATCCAAGTCCCCATCGCCATCGATATCGGCAAAGGTAGGTACAGCAAGAAACCCCACATCCGTCAGTCCGAAGGGGTTGGTGGCTTCCAAGGTGAAGGTTGGAGCAGCCGTAGTTCCGGTGTTGCGGTAGAACAGGGTATTGCCGTTATAATTACCCACAAAAGCATCCAAGTCCCCATCAGCATCGATATCGGCTAAGGTCGGTGCAGCAAAAGTACCCACATCCGTCAGTCCGAAGGGATTGCTGGCTTCAAAGGTGAAGGTTGGAGCCGTCTGAGTTCCAATGTTGCGGTAGAACAGGGTATTGCCACCACTATTACCCACAAAAGCATCCAAGTCCCCGTCAGCATCGATATCGGCAAAGGTGGGTTTAGCAGAAGCCACCAAATTCGTCAGTCCGAAGGGTTGGGCAGCTTCAAAGGTGAAGGTTGGAGCAGCCGTAGTTCCGGTGTTGCGGTAGAACACGGTATTGCCGTCATCATTACCCACAAAAGCATCCAAGTCCCCATCGCCATCGATATCGGCAAAGGTGGGTGCAGCATAAGACCCCACATCCGTCAGTCCGAAGGGGTTGGTAATTGGGGCGTTAAAATTCGGGTCAGCCATGGTTTTTTTCCTTTGATGAGTAAATGATTGATTTGGGAATTAAAGACCCAGAAGACTTAAGAAGCGCGATCGCAACTGATACCGGATGATTCCTGCTGTTTGAAGCGCGTTGGATTAAATAAGCTTTCTGGGCGAAAGTGCGATCGCATTTTTTTGATCTCAAATGCGATCGCATCACCAATCACCCAAAAAGGCTGTAATCTTAGACCACCGTTAAGAAATCAGCAGAGGTGAGGGTAGTGGTATTAATACCCGTCAGCGTTGCCAGGATTTCATTGGTGCTGGTAACAATGATGTTGCTGCCAGAGAAGGACAGTTGACCAAAGGTTAAACCGCCGGAGAGTCCAATCAAATCATTACCGTCAGAGAAATCAGTAATGGTATCAGTCCCGGAGCCGGCAGCAAAGGCAAATATATCGTTACCATTGTTACCAGTGAGGAAATCACTGCCAAGACCACCATAAAGCAGGTCGTTGCCATTACCACCAGAGAGGTAATCAGTACCGCCACCGCCTTTGAGAGTATCGTTGCCATTACCACCCGTCAGGGTATCGTTACCCGCGCCGCCATCCATCAGTCCATCGCCATACAAGATGTCGTCACCATTCTCGCCAGAGAGGCTATCGTTACCTGCGCCGCCGTAGATGGTATCGTTGCCATTACCGCCGTTGATAATGTCGTTACCAATGGTGCCAACCAGGTAATCCGCAAAAATAGTGCCAAAAATGTTCAGACCGACACCCACAGTCACTGTCGCAGTATCAGTCAGGCTACCATCGCTGAGGGTGTAGTTAAAGCTGGCATTACCAAAAAACAGAAGATTTGGGGTAAAGGAAACGAAATCATCTGCGGTATTGCTGGGTGTGCCGTTATTGTTCAGGACGGCGGAACCGTTGGTAGCACCGCTAACAGCAGTGATGCTGAGGGGGTCGCTGTCGGGATCGGTATCATTTGCCAGTAGGGTACTAACTGGGATGTTGACGGGAGTCCCAAAGAATGTGGAAGCACTATCGTCAACAGCTACAGGAGGCAAATTAGAAGGGGCAGGCTGGTTCTCGAAGAACACGGTATTGCCGTCATCATTCCCCACAAAAGCATCGAGGTCGCCATCGCCATCGATATCGGCAAAGGTGGGCGCGGCAAGATACCCCACATCAGTCAGACCGAAGGGGTTGGTAGTGGGGGCGGCGAAGACTGGATTGCTGGCACTGCCCGTGTTGCGGTAGAACAACGTATTGCCGTATACTTCGCCCACAAAAGCATCGAGGTCGCCATCGCCATCGATATCGGCAAAGGTGGGCGAGGCATAACGCCCCACATCATTCAGACCGAAGTCGTTGGTAGTGGGGGCGGCGAAGACTGGATTGCTGGCACTGCCCGTGTTGCGGTAGAACACGGTATTGCCGTCATTATTCCCCACAAAAGCATCGAGGTCGCCATCGCCATCGATATCGGCTAAGGTCGGCGTGGCATAACTCCCCACATCCGTTAGACCGAAGTCGTTGGTAGTGGGGGCGGCGAAGGCTGGAGTGCTGGGAGTGCCCGTGTTGCGGTAGAACAACGTATTGCCGTCTTGATTCCCCACAAAAGCATCGAGGTCGCCATCGCCATCGATATCGGCTAAGGTGGGCGCGGCTTGATCCCCCACATCAGTCAGACCGAAGTTGTTGGTATCGGCGACGAAGACAGGATTGCTGGCACTGCCCGTGTTGCGGTAGAACAACGTATTGCCGTCACCATTCCCCACAAAAGCATCAAGGTCGCCATCGCCATCGATATCGGCAAAGGTGGGCGAGGCATAACGCCCCACACCCGTCAGACTGAAGGGGTTGGTAATTGGGGCGATAAAATTAGGATCAGCCATGTTAGTTTTCTCCTGATTCAAATTTACGGTTAATCAACTTACTCGTTTGTCTCACTTCCCCCACCCCAGTTAAATAGGGTGTCAGGTGTCGTTCGACAAATTTCAACAAACGCGGATAACGTTCAGAAGGCAGAAGGCAGGAGGCAGGAGGCAGGAGGAACCCACGCTTAAAAACGTGGGATTGAAACAAGGATGCCTCCTGCCTCTACCCCATGACGACTAAGCAAAGCCAATTTTTGCAACGCTCATGCATCAAAGGTGCAAGCCAATGCATTAAAGTTGCTCTTCGATGCAACAAAGGTGCTTTTCGATGCATCAAAGTTGCTTCTTTATGCAACTCAAGTGGGCGTTGCATGAACCGAGATGATTAAATCGCCATGAAATCAGCAGATGTGAGGGTAGTGGTATTAATACTCGTCAGCGTTGCCAGGATTTCATTGGTGCTGGTAATAATGATGTTGCTGCCAGAGAAAGACAGTTGACCAAAGGTTAAACCGCCGGAGAGTCCAATCAAATCATTACCGTCTGAGAAATCAGTAATGGTATCAGTCCCTTCCCCAGCAGCAAAGGCAAATATATCGTTACCATTGTTACCAGTGAGGAAATCACTGCCAAGACCACCATAAAGCAGGTCGTTGCCATTACCACCAGAGAGGTAATCAGTACCGCCACCCCCGTAGAGGGTATCGTTGCCATTACCACCCGTCAGGGTATCGTTACCCGCGCCGCCATCCATCAGTCCATCGCCATACAAGATGTCGTCACCATTCTCGCCAGAGAGGCTATCGTTACCTGCGCCGCCGTAGATGGTATCGTTGCCATTACCGCCGTTGATAATGTCGTTACCGATGGTGCCAACCAGGTAATCCGCAAAAATAGTGCCAAACAGGTTCAGACCGACACCCACAGTCACTGTAGCAGTATCAGTGAGGCTACCATCGCTGAGGGTGTAGTTAAAGCTGGCATTGCCAAAGAACAGAAGATTTGGGGTAAAGGAAACGAAATCATCTGCGGTATTGCTGGGTGTGCCGTTATTGTTCAGGACAGCAGTACCGTTGGTAGCACCGCCCACAGCAGTGATGCTGAGGGGGTCGCCATCGACATCGGTATCATTTGCCAGTAGGGTACTAACTGGGATGTTGACGGGAGTCCCAAAGAATGTGGTAGCACTATCGTCAACAGCTACAGGCGCATCGTTAACTGGGGTTACAGAGAAAGTCTGAGTTTGTCCAGTTAAGGTTGCTGTGCCATCAGTGACATTGTAGGTCAGATTAACTGCACCATTAAAGTTGGCAGTTGGGGTGAAGGTATAAGTCCCATTGTTGTTATTTACCAATGCACCGTTAGTCGCAGTTAAGTTGGTAACTGAGAGGATATCACCCGCATCCACATCCGTAAAACCTGTTAATAAGTCAGCCGCAGTAATATTAATGGCTGTATCTTCTGGTGTGTTGCTTAAAGTGGCTGTGGGTGAACCTGTTGGGGCATCGTTAATACCAAAGAACACGGTATTGCCGTAATAATTACCCACAAAAGCATCTAAGTCCCCATCGCCATCGATATCAGCAAGGGTGGGTGCAGCATAATTCACCACATTAGTCAGTCCGAAGGGGTTGGTGGCTTCCAGGGTGAAGGTGGGAACAGTTGCACTTCCGGTGTTGCGGTAGAACAGGGTATTGCCCTCAAAATTACCCACAAAAGCATCCAAGTCCCCATCAGCATCGATATCGGCAAAGGTGGGTTTCGCAGAATTCCCCACATCCGTCAGTCCGAAGGGATTGGTGGCTTCCACGGTGAAGCTGGGAGCAGCCGAAGTTCCAGTGTTGCGGTAGAACACGGTATTGCCGTAACCATTCCCCACAAAAGCATCCAAGTCCCCATCGCCATCGATATCGGCTAAGGTGGGTACAGCAACATACACCACATTTGTCAGTCCGAAGGGGTTGGTGGCTTCCAGCGTGAAGGCGGGAGCCGTGGCAGTTCCACTGTTGCGGTAGAACAGGGTATTGCCGTCTAAATTCCCCACAAAAGCATCCAAGTCCCCATCGTTATCGATATCGACTAAGGTGGGTGCAGCATAAGCCCCCACATTCGTCAGTCCAAAGGGATTGGTGGCTTCCAGCGTGAAGGCGGGAGCCGTGGCAGTTCCACTGTTGCGGTAGAACAGGGTATTGCCGGAGTTATTACCCACAAAAGCATCCAAGTCCCCATCGCCATCGATATCGGCAAAGATGGGTACAGCAGAATCCCCTACATCCGTCAGTCCGAAGGGGTTGGTGATTGGAGCTTTAAAATTCGGGTCAGCCATGTTAGTTTTCTCTTGATTCAAATGTACGGTTAATCAACTTACTCGTTTGCCGCACTTCCCCTACCCCAGTTAAATAGGGAGTCAGGTGTCGTTCAACAAACTTCAACAAACGCGGATATCGGTAAGAAACCGAACCCGTGAGGTAGGGAACACCACTGTCAACTTGACGACGAATCGCCTCCGCTAACAGGGAAACCCCTCGCCCCCGCTGCTCAAATGCTTGTGCAATTGAAACAGCGGTATAGCGAATTGTGTCAGGTGCTACCCGATGGGTTAGCACCCAACCAATTACCTCCCCCCGATAGCGCAATCCCAAGCTATTTAGGGGTTCTAAGCGGTGTGCCTCGATATTAGGCGGCAGGGATAAACCCGCATCTAACCAAGGAAACACCTCAAAGGCTGGAGGTAGGGGATACTTGTTTAACCAAGGGGCTGGGGCAATTTTTTCTGTAGCGGTTTTGCCTAGCACCAAGTTAATTTGGGGTGGTTGCCAATGTAGCTTTTGCAGTAGCGGTTCTAAAGCTACATTGGTGAGCGTACTGGTTGAATAGCTGAGGATGATTTCAACACATCCCTGTTGGGCTAATTCTCGTTCTAAATAGGCGAGTAACCTCGTGCCAATTCCTTGACTACGGTATTCGGGTAAGACGAATAGGGAGATGATTTCGGCTTGTTGTGGGTTTAAACGTTCGCTGATGGCAAAGCCGACTATTGCACCGTCTAGCGAAGCAGAAAGCCCGGTTAATTCACCTTGGGGCGGTTGAGTTTGCCAGCGTTTTTGCAGGTTGGGATAGGTAAGGTGATTGTAGTCGAGGGCGTTGCTGCTGTTGAGGTGATACACCCGTTGGTAATGGATTTGCTCCCCCCTAGAAAAGGCTGCCTCACTATTAGTCCTGGGATTACCCCTCCCTAACCCTCCCCTTGTTAAGGGGAGGGAACTAGATTGTCCGATTTCCCCCCTTTCTTCGGGGAGGGAACTAGATTGTCTGATTTCCCCCCTTTCTTCTAAGGGATTAAGGGGGGTAATTTGTTGTGTGGGTAAACCAGCGACGGGGGGGGTTGCACCTAAACTGGGACGTTTGGCAGTGGGTTTGGTGGTGACAATGCCGCCACTGTTGGGAAATGTGACTAGGCGCTGAATTTCGTCTGACTGTAAACCAATTGCTTGGGGTTGTAGCACCCCAGGCAGAACTGCGACATCAAATAGTTCTTCAATTACTCCCTGAAAATATAGCCAGTGCAGGGCTGTGCCTGTCTGCAAGTCAATTACCATCAAGCCACACTGGGGGCGATTTCCTTGGGAATTTAAGCGGTTTTCTAGGGTTAATCCGGTAAAAGTCTGGGAACGTAGTTGAGATAGTCCCACAAAGGCGAAGTTTTGCCAAAAGGCTAATCCACGCACAAATCCAGGGCAGAAGGTGATGGGATGGAATTGATGATCCTCGATGTAGCCTAATTCCCCTGTGCCAGAATTGAGTAACCATAATTTCCCCTGATACCAACGGGGAGAATGGGGCATGGATAAGCCTGTGGCGATGATTTCATTTTGGGTAACGTCGATGACAACTCCGCCATTGAGGCGATGATTACGCCACCCGGCGGCTGTATCTGTGGTACTACAGGCGGTGACATAAGCGGGTTTGCCTTCTACCATTGCTAACCCATTCAGATGACAACGATCTTCGGCGACGAGTTTGGAGATGAAGGGCGGTTGCCAAATGGGGACAAAGTTGTAGTCTGGGCTGAGGGTAGCTAAACAACTAAAGTCGGTATTGACAAAAATCAATTTTCCGGCATCGTCTAAGACTACTTCATGGGCGTTGACATCGCCGGTGGTGTAAGCGGTGCGGGGGAAATAAACGCGATCGCATTCTTTGTACTTTTGGCCATTACCCAAGAAGTTATCAAAATGCCAGAGTTGGTAGCGGGTAGTCATGTAGAGGCTTTTGCCTGCTAGATATAGCCCCATTGGTTTGTCGAATAGTCTTTCGTTGAGCTTGAGATGTCCGTTCGCTTGGCTACTAACGAAAAAAAGGCGGTTGGTTTGATAGGTTGTGAATGCCAAGCTGAGATTTTGCTCGCATAGCCAAGAGCCGAATTGCTTAGAAGCGTTGATTTCTAGTCCACTAGGGGCAGAAGCAGGGGTTTGCATGGGTTGTTGGTTTAAAAAAGACTAATTAGCTTTGATTTGTGACCCTGGAACGTTGAATGCTCCCACAGGCGCGACATGGTGCGACTTGATTATTTAATAAAGAATTAGCTAGGCAGTTGTCTAAATTTTTGATGAGGCAAAATGGCTTATATAGCGATCGCTTTGTTACTGTTTGAGTGAGTGAAACTTTCGTCCCTTAAAAAGAGAAACTAGGATTGAACCGTTGCTTCTCTGGGCTGGGGAACGATCGAATTCGCCAAACTATTGCTAGTATTTGTCCAAAAAGACAACTGGTTAAACTGGGTAAATAAATCTGGCGGTAAAATCGTTGGGCGCGATCGCAACTCGACTTTGGAACGGACTGTGTGCAGCCCTTTCAGGTTGAGTCTGTCGTCAAATTCTGGTGCATCATATTGGACATTTTCAAAATCATGATTGAACGGTTCTTCCTCCAAAAATTGATAAATTAAATGCAAAACATTATCCGGTTTTTGTGCTAATAAGTCGTAGTCAACTAACAATAACCGCGAACTGTATTCGCTATAAAAAGCCTCCTTGAGGGCGTTGTAAGCAAACCCTACTAACCTTCCCCCCTGACTTAAGGTTTCAGTTTTTGCTCAGGGGTGATAAAAACGGAAAACTCATTGTCTTCGCTCATCGCTTCCAGCATTCGGCTCACCAGACTCCCGACAGGGCTAGACATACTGGCGTGAAACCGGGGGTTTTGTCGCAGTAAGGCTCCGAGTAAGGTAGAACCGGAACGAGGCAGCCCAGAGATAAAGTGGATTTTTGGAGATTTTGTTACTTTAGGCATAGTTTTCAGTCACAAAGACGTGATATTATAAGTTAAAATCCTTCATTACGTTATTTTAAAAATTCAGTATACTAGGGTTTAAAATTTTTAAGATAAAAAAAACGCAAAACTTAATAGAAAAACGCAAAACTTAATAGAAAAAAACGCAAAACTGAAAAAGCAATGGGAATGATTGCGATCGCGATCGCCTCAAAGCCATTGCTATTGGGTATAGCCGAGATACGCGCCTTCCGAGGAAACGACGTAAATTTTTGTAACAAGATTCAACACTTGTGTAGCAGACCAGATTGCAAAAAAAGTTGAGTAAGGCTGAGGATATACGCCCGCGATGAAAGCAGTTTTACGCACGCGCCCTGGCTGCGTGAGATTTATTTCCACCTAATTATCTAAAAATTTTTTGCCCGGAAAACGATTTTTGCGACAAGAATATTTCACCTGAGAATTTAGGACAATCGATTATGTCACCTAAAACCCAGATGAAATCTACCCAAGCTATCGCCAACAAGCCGCAACTGCAATTAGGTTCTCAAGGAAAAGCGGTATTGGAACTCGAACAACTGCTAACGAAGTTGGGCGTTTACCGGCAGCCTGCTAAAGGAATTTTTAACCAAGCAGTTCAATTTGCTGTGAAACTGTTTCAGTTTCGGTTTTTCTTGCCGCCGGACGGCATTGTCGGGCCGCTCACTTGGCAGGTGCTTTATACTGAATATCCAGTTAATATGCCGGTACTCAGATTCGGCAGTTCTGGAAAAGCAGTCGCTACTGTTCAGGAAGTTCTCAAAATTTCCAAGCACTATGGCGCTAAAATTGACGGCGAGTTTTCTACTTTGACGGACAAAGCTGTTCGCGCATTTCAAAAAAGCTTTGGGATTGAGACCGACGGGATTGTTAATCAAGAAACTTGGACTGCTTTGAGTCAAATTCCGCGTGGCTATGACCCTAAGAAGTTCTTGACTTAGGGTAGACGCGGTAAATTGTGCGATCGTGTGTGGGGGGAATGGGTGGAATGTGCGACGATCGAGGGTGCGCTACAAGCACCCGAAGCAGTGCTGTTTTTTTTATTCTTTATTTCGGGATTGGTGCTTCCTAATTCTGTTTTCTAACTTTGGTGGAAATTACCAATTATCAATTATTAATTACTAATTACCAATTATCAAAAAAGATCGATCGCCAAAAAACTGTTAATTTTCCTTACAATTTCGAGAAGAGCGTGCAGCCTCGATGATAGGATGCCCTAAAAATCCTTTGGATATATTTATGGCCGAACAACTCACTGGACAACCCCCAATCTTCGGCGGCAGCACAGGCGGCTTGCTGACCAAGGCGCTAGTTGAAGAGAAGTACGCTATCACTTGGACTAGCCCCAAGGAGCAGGTGTTTGAAATGCCTACTGGTGGCGCTGCGATTATGCGTCAAGGCGACAACTTGCTGTATCTGCCCCGGAAGGAGCAGTGCATCGCTTTGGGCGGCCAGCAACTGCGGGCTAAATTCAAAATCTCGAACTACAAAATTTACCGCGTGTTTCCCGACGGTACTACTGAGTACCTGCATCCCAAGGATGGCGTCTTCCCTGAGAAGGTGAACGAAGGTCGTCCCTACAACGGTAAGATTGAGCGCAATATTGGCAGCAATCCAAATCCGGCTACGCTGAAGTTCACCGGTAAGAAGACTTTCGATCCTTAGACAATGACTGCATGGCTGAGCAAAACATAGGTAATATTCCCTGGAAGGCTCAGCTTGTAAACTTGTTTTTGCAGTAGCATTCGGGCGCGGGAGGCCCTCGGCTGCAGCGCCCGAATACTACTGCAAACTTCAAATCTAATTAAAAGTTAATCGTTAAATTAAAAATGAATCTCGCAATCAGGCGAGCGCAGCCTTCTGATATCGATGTTTGCGCTCGCATTAATTATGAAGCTTTTAAAGATATTTCCGATCGCCATCAATTCCCTACATATTTTCCAACGCTGGAGTTTTCAACTGAAATTATTGACCTTCAGATCCGAAGTCCGTTGTGTTTTGGCATAGTAGCCGAGATCGAGGGTGCGGTTGTCGCCTGCGGGTTTATGGACGAACGCAACCCGATTCGCGGTATCGGGCCTGTGGCTGTCGATCGAACTTTTCAAGCCCGCGGCACGGGACGGGAAATCATGAAAGCTTTGCTGGAACGGGGACAGGATGCTCGGGGCATCCGTTTGCTTCAGGAATCTTTTAATCTGGCTTCGCTGTCGCTGTACGCTTCTTTGGGTTTTGAAGTGAAGGAACCTTTGATGTTAATGGAGGGGAAGTTTCGCAGCCAGCCTCCGTATGGGTTTGAGGTGCGGCCGCTGGCTAGTGAGGATGTTGGTGAATGCGCTGCTTTGTGCGAAAAACTCTGGGGGTGCGATCGAACTTCGGAGATTGAAGACGCCCTGAATTTCTTGTCTCCCTTCGTTGCTTGCCAACAAGGTCGGATTGTGGCTTATACTTGTGCGGTGTCGGCTTTGAGCCACAGCGTCGCCGAAACAGAAGCCGATATGCAGGCTTTGCTCTTGGGGGCTGCTGCGTACAGTTCACAAGAATTGCTTTCTTTTCTGTTGCCGTTGAGGTATGCAAGTTTGTTTCGCTGGTGCTTGCAGGAGGGGCTGCGCGCCATCAAGCCGCTGGCGGTGATGTCAGTTGGCGAGTATCAGTCGCCAGAGGGATGTTGGCTTCCGTCTTTTCGTTATTGACTACCAAGACGGTTAGGACGCTTTTAATCGCTGAAATCATTGCTAGGATTGCATTTTCCTTCTTCCTTCTTCCTTCTTCCTGACATCCGTTACATCCGTTACATCCGTTACATCCGTTGCCGAACTTTCTTTTTCCTTCTTCCTTCTGATATATATGATATTTCCCGATTTCTCACAATTCTCGGAACTGGCGAAACAAGGCAATTTTGTACCCGTGTATCAAGAATGGGTTGCTGATTTGGATACGCCGGTGTCTGCGTGGTATCGGGTTTGTGCGGGTCAACCTTACAGTTTTCTGCTGGAGTCGGTCGAAGGTGGGGAAAAACTTGGGCGTTATAGTTTGTTAGGGTGCGATCCGCTGTGGGTTTTGGAGGCAAGGGGCGATCGCACAACTCAAGTTTACCGCGATGGTTCGCAAAAAGTATTTACGGGCGATCCGTTTGCGGCTTTAACTGAATGTTTGCAGTCTTATCAACCGGTGAAATTGCCGCAGTTACCGCCGGGAATTGGCGGGCTATTCGGTTTTTGGGGTTACGAGTTAATTAAGTGGATAGAACCGCGAGTTCCCGTGTATCCAGCCAGCGAGAATGATTTGCCGGATGGGTTGTGGATGCAGGTGGATAATTTGCTGATTTTCGACCAGGTGAAGCGGAAAATTTGGGCTGTCGCCTATGCGGATTTGCGCGAGGTTGGCGTTGATTTGACCCAGGCTTATCAGCAAGCGTGCGATCGGGTTTCTCGGTTAGTTGATAAGCTGAAGTCGCCACTTTCCCAGCAATCTACTCTCATAGAATGGACACCTCCCAATAACGGGCAAGATGCCCGTTCCACAACCGGAAATACAGAATTGGCTTACACTAGCAATATTACCCGCGCAAAGTATTGTGCCAATGTCTTAAAGGCTAAGGATTATATCAAAGCCGGAGATATTTTTCAAGTAGTTATTTCGCAGCGACTAGAGGCTGAATACAGTGGCGATCCTTTTGCACTTTACCGCTCTTTGCGTCTGATTAATCCTTCTCCCTACATGGCTTATTTTAATTTCGGAGATTGGCAGATTATCGGTTCGAGTCCCGAGATTATGGTGAAGGCGGAAAATACTGCTGATGGCAAAAAGATTGCAACTTTGCGACCGATTGCCGGCACTCGCCGCCGGGGTAAAACTCCTCAAGAAGATGATGCTTTGGCTGCTGAATTGCTCCAAGATCCCAAGGAAATTGCGGAACACGTCATGTTAGTTGATTTGGGGAGGAACGATTTAGGCAGAGTTTGCCGAAACGGTACTGTAAAAGTTGACGAATTAATGGGCATTGAGCGTTATTCTCATGTGATGCACATTGTGAGCAATGTGGTGGGAGAATTGGCTGAGGATAAGACAGCTTGGGATTTGTTGAAAGCTGGTTTTCCTGCAGGTACGGTTAGCGGTGCTCCGAAGATTCGGGCGATGGAGATTGTGCATGAGTTGGAAGGTTGTCGCCGGGGGCCGTATTCTGGGGTTTACGGGTATTATGATTTTGAGGGGCAGTTGAATAGTGCGATCGCAATTCGGACTATGGTTGTTCGTTCTCAAGGAGGCGATAAACATTTGGTTTCTGTGCAAGCAGGTGCTGGTTTGGTGGCTGATTCTAACCCGGATATGGAGTACGAAGAAACGCTCAATAAAGCCAGGGGTATGTTGGAGGCAATTCGCTGTTTGAAGTAGCGAGGCGAAGCCTCTGGATCTCTGTTACCAGGCAGAGCCTGGTAACAAGAAATATAAGACTCGGCGGTTGAAACCGCTGCTACACAAACTACTGTTGAACGAGGGAAATGTGAATTTTTATATAGTTGACGTGTTTGCGGAGTCAAAATATGCTGGCAATCAACTCGCTGTATTTTGCGGTGCGGGAGTTGCCGAACTATCTGAGGCCCAAATGCTGCTGATAGCGAGGGAAATCAATTATTCAGAAACTACGTTTATTCGATCGCCCGATCCGCGAGATGGCGGCTATGACGTGCGGATATTCACGCCAAAGAAGGAATTGCCCTTTGCCGGCCATCCGACTTTGGGAACTGCGTTTGTGTTGCAGCAAGAGATTATTCGCGAAAAGGTCGATCGAGTAATTCTCAATCTAGCCGTCGGTCAAATCCCCGTCACTTTTAATTATCACAATGAATCGGCAGATTTTTTGTGGATGCGACAAAACCCGCCTAGTTTTGGTCAAGTTTTATCAGCCGAAAGTTTGGCAAATGTCCTGAATTTAGAACCAGATGAAATTGATCCAAACTTCCCTATTCAAGAAGTTTCCACGGGAGTGCCGTTTATAATTGTCCCATTAAAAACTCTCGCCTCGCTCAAAAAAGCTCAAGTCAACTTAGATAAATATTTTGAGCTAGTTGATACAAGGTCAGCGAAAGGAATTTTGATATTTTGCCCAGAAACCTACAGCGACCTTAATGATTTAAGCGTGCGAGTTTTTGCCCATTCATTAGGAATTCCAGAAGATCCGGCGACTGGCAGTGCTAACGGCTGTTTGGCTGGATATTTGGTAGAATATGCTTATTATGGGTCAGCAAAGATTGATGTCAGAGTTGAGCAGGGTTATGAAATCGATCGACCTTCTTTGCTGTTGTTACAAGCAGCCCAAAATGAAGGGGAAATAGCAGTTTTGGTGGGTGGTAAGGTGGTGATGGTTGCTAAGGGAGAATTTGTGTAGAATATTTAATGGGAAATTATTAACCGCAGATGCACGCAGCTAGATTTAGATGCTTCTTTGGCGATCGAGATGTTACAATTTTGCTAATAGCGATCGCAGCACTTTGTCTACTTCTGGCAGTCGCAGCGCGGGAAAACCAGCCATCTGCGGCTTGAAGCAATTCTGTCTGAGTTTAAACAAAGCGCTTTTTTCGGAAAATTTGCAATTGAGTGCGATCGATCTCAACGACTACTGGCCGTCGCTTGTTGAGGACGATCGCATTGTGTCTGTTTAGCAAAAGCCACTGAGCCAATATTGCCACAATCGCGCGCCTTTTGAGAAACTTGCCTTCAAAACGGGCGATTCGGACGATCGCCTCTTCGATTTTATAACAACAGTTGTTGCCTTTCTGGGAAATCACAAAAATCGTTCCCGGTATGTAATCGCCCCCATTTGCCCAGAAAGCATACCTTTCGCCTAAAGTAAAGTAGTGAAAAACATTGTTAGCGGTGGAAGTTTTAGCTAACTTTTCCGAAACGCCCAAAGAATTAAAAATTACAGTTGATCGAATATAATCCGGGTATTTTGCGGCTATTTGCTGAGCAACTTTGCCGCCCAAACTTTCTCCGATGACATCGGGCGGATTACCGCTGTGAAATTGCTGCTTTATCCAATCAATAGCGCCCGCAGTTTGCGCCGATTTTAACTGGCGTTCTAGTTTTGCCATAAATACATCGGGCGTATCTTCCAAAACGCGATCGAAAGGATACCAAGAACCGTATCCGCGAATCACGATAACAGGCGGATTATTGCCAGAAATGGGAACGCGACTTTCAGCATAAAAACCCGTGCGAGAGTCTTCAAACACTTTTTCTATGATATAATTTCCATCAATAACTTGCCCTGACTCGTGCCGAATGTAAATTGAAGGATTATTAGGTTTAAAAGTATCGTGCAGTTGGGGTTTGGCAAACTTTTCGTAGAGGGAATCTAGCAAGTGCCTTCCCGTCTGGCGATCGACAAAATCGAACTCTGTTCCTTTCATTATCTGGTAGTCGCCGGTTTTACCAACAATATTTAATAAGTATAAAAAATCTACATAAACCCGCCACCGCCTAATTCATCTGCGTTTATCTGTGTTTATCTGCCCTCATCTGCGGTGAAAAAAAGAGAAGGTATTAACCGCAGATGACAATGGATTAACGCCGATGCACGCAGAGGTCGAGAATAGAGTGAGAGGGCGGGTTTTAGAGATTGTCAATTATTGGCAAATATTCTAGGTGAAACCCGCCCCTACCAAATCACTTTTACAAAACTCGCAACGTGCTAGCAATACTATCGACTGCTTCCATCGCGCGAATTTCATCGAGTGCTTGTTGAAAATTACCTTCCCTAACATCGTGAGTCACGACGACAATTTCTGCTAAATCGCCGTGAATTCCCGTTTGCACAACTGATTCCAAACTAACTTTGTGGTTGCCGAAACAAGTGCCGAGTTGGCCAATTACCCCCGGAGTATCGCGCGTCAGAAAACGGGCGTAAAAGCGAGTAACAAGTTCCTGCATCGGAGCAATTTTGCAGTAGTGTTGGTGACTGCAACTCAGCAAAGGATGGGGAATCGGAACAGTTTCGGTTTTCAGGATGGCCGCCACATTCATAATGTCGGATACTACGGCGCTAGCTGTGGGGCCCGCACCGGCGCCGCGCCCGTACAGCATCAATTGCCCGATCGGCTCTCCTTCGACTAAAATTGCATTGTAAACCCCGTTGACACTCGCCAGCGGATGAGTTTTCGGCACAAAACTAGGATGCACTCGAATTGACAGCAGTTCGCTTTCTGCCTCCGCTTGCCTGCCATTGTAGCGGGTGGTTTCTTGAGCAATAGCCAACAATTTAATCACAAACCCCAGCTTGTCGGCGTAGTCAATATCAGCCGCACTAACTTTTCTGATACCTTCGCAATGAACATCTGCTAATTTGATGCGTCCGCCAAAAGCTAGCGAGGCTAAAATAGCAATTTTATCGGCCGCGTCTAATCCATCTACATCTGCTGTGGGGTCAGCTTCAGCATAACCTAATTGCTGGGCGTCGGCGAGCACTTCGGCAAAGTCTGCGCCTTCTGTTTGCATCCGCGTCAGGATGTAATTAGTTGTGCCGTTGACGATGCCGGTGACAGTTTGAATGCGGTTTGCACCTAAGGATTGTTTCAGGCTTTGAATGACTGGAATGCCGCCGCCGACAGCAGCTTCTAGCATTACGTAAACGCCTTTTTTGTTGGCGGCCTCGAAGATTTCATTACCGTAGCGGGCGATAACTGCTTTGTTGGCAGTGACGACGTGCTTGCCGCTGGCAATAGCTTGCAGAATGAGCGATCGCGCCGGTTCCAATCCGCCAATCAGTTCTACTACAATATCAATTTCCGGGTCAGTTGCGATCGCTTCTAGGTCAGTTGTCAGCACATTTTCTGGCAATTGTAAAGACCGAGTTCGAGAAATATCGCGCACTCCCACCCGATAGATTTCCAATTCCTGTAACAGCGGATGGCGGCCGTCTGGGGAGAGCAAAATCTCTGCTGTTCCCGCGCCAACTGTACCCAAACCTAACAAACCAATTTTGAAAGCCACGACTTTGACCCGTAGAAACTCAATTAAGCCACAACCATTGTAGGCTATTGGCGTACCGGAGCAATCAAAATAGTATTGTAGGGTGCCCAGTAATTGTAGGGGGCTTATGGGCGCACCTTACGCAAAATATTCAATTGTAATTGTAGGGTTCGCACGGTGCACCTTACCAAAAAATATCTATTTTGGCAATATGAATTACTAAAAATTATTGCCATAAAAACAATTGTAGGGCGAGCAAAGCCCCCCTACAAATCAGATTAAATCAGGTTACACATTAATAAGTTTCAACGTGCCAACGGTGCTCTTTCTTCAACTGTTTCTGATAGGCAGCCCACTCAACGCCGTACTTGCCAGCCGCTGCCGACATTCCCTCATCAATTCCGCCTTCCATACCCTTCAAACCGCAGATATAAGTGTGAGTATTCGGTTTTTGAACCAATTCCCACAATTGGTCTGCGTTCTCTTGAATCCGGTTTTGAATGTACATCTTGCCACCCTGAGCATTCTTTTGCTCGCGGCTGATGGCATAAGTCAAGCGGAAATTATCGGGGAACTCGCGCTGCAATTGTTCCAACTCTTCCTTATAAAGAATGTTGGGAGTGTAAGCAACTCCAAAGAATAGCCAAGCTAAACCTTTGAACTTGTAATCCGGATTGTTTTCCTTGAACATCCGCCACAAATAAGCCCGGAAAGGAGCAATACCCGTACCGGTACCCATCATAATCACCGTGGCTTCTTCGTCATCGGGCAACAGCATTTCCTTGCCTACGGGGCCGGTGATTTTGACATCATCTCCAGGTTGCAAACCGGTGAGAAAAGTCGAACAAACACCAAAGACTTTTTCACCTGTTTGTGGGCTTTTGTACTCTAGGCGACGCACGCACAGGGAGACTGTTTTGTCGTCGAGGTGGTCGCCGTGGCGGGTGGAGGCGATCGAGTAAAGCCGAATTTTGTGAGGTTTGCCGTTTTTATCAGTCCCATCGGGAATAATCCCGATACTTTGACCTTCGAGATAGTGCAAATTGCCTCCCGAAATGTCGAAGGTGACGTGGCGGACTGTGCCGTCGCCGCCTTCTCTGACTAATTCTTCTGTAGAAATGCACTTACCAATATAGGGATTGGCCGGCTTGTAGAGGTTAACAGGAACCTGAACTTTTTCCTTGGCTTGAGTCATGGGCTTAGTTTTTTCTCCAGATTTCTGACTCTGTAGCCCTGCTTCTGGTGCAACTTTGCCATTATTAGTTTCGGGAGCGCTGTTTGAGGGGCGGATGCTGACGATTTTGCCACCCATGCGAGCAATTCTGCGCATTTCCTGATTCATGCGATGGTAGGGCACGGATATAAATACGCTGCCGCTACGGCGAATCGGGTTACTTGTTTGGTCAGTTGCTTCGCTCTGACGCATACCCTCCACTTCGTAAACAAAGATGCGGCTGCCTGATTCTGAGTTGGCGGCTTTACCAGATAAGCTTGGGCTGTACATTTGTTGATTTTCCTTCACGATACAGAGTTATAAAGAAAGAGAATGTGACGTTAGACTCAATTTACTTTTTTCTTAAGGCCATCGGGACTAATTGGCCGCGCCAATTTCTGGGCCTCGCCACGCCGGCAGGAATGTTGAAGTTGCGATCGCTCGCGTATCCAATCCCTACTAGCCGAACGCCGCGCTCACCGAGCCGTAATGCGTTCGGCTGTTGACCTATAGCTATTGTTGTCTGCGTACTGCCAATATTTTACCCGATCGGGGGATCTGCCCCGATAAGTCCTTCTGATTTGGGGAGCGCCCCACCAGAGAAAGGAAGATTCGAGCAGTTAATCAGGTTGAGCTTGTAGGGGGCGGATGCATTCTGGTAAGATTAACCACTAAAGTTAGTATTAATTACTTGCGTTGAAGATTGCTTGGGTCTTCCCGGGCAGGCAGTCAACAGACTGCTGTATGCTGGTGAGAACTCGATCCTCGCGGGGTAGCAAAGCCGCACAAAGCCTGCTTGTCGCTATCTGGGGGCTGAAATTTTGTGGAATCTAGACTTGAGTTAGTTAGTAAACAGTGATTTTGTTAGAGGGAAACTATGACCAGTAAGCCGGATCGCGTGGTTTTAATTGGCGTTGCCGGAGACTCCGGATGCGGAAAATCTACTTTTTTGCGCCGATTGACAGATTTGTTCGGGGAAGATTTCGTTACTGTAATCTGTCTTGACGACTATCACAGTCTCGATCGCAAGCAGCGCAAGGAAACAGGGATTACAGCCCTTGACCCCAGAGCGAACAATTTTGACCTGATGGCCGAGCAAATGAAGGCGCTCAAAGAAGGTCACGCGATCGACAAGCCGATCTACAACCACGAAACCGGTATGATCGACCCGCCCGAAAGGGTAGAGCCGAATCACGTAATTGTGATTGAGGGGCTGCATCCACTGTACGACGAGCGAGTTCGATCGCTCCTCGACTTCAGCGTCTACCTCGACATCAGCGACGAGGTAAAAATTGCTTGGAAAATCCAGCGCGACATGGCGGAACGGGGCCACCGTTACGAAGACGTGCTGTTTGCGATCAATGCTCGCAAACCGGATTTTACCGCCTACATTGACCCGCAAAAGCAATATGCTGATGTGGTAATTCAAGTGTTGCCGACCAACTTGATCAAAGATGACAAGGAGCGGAAGGTTCTGCGCGTGCAGATGATCCAGCGCGAAGGCATCGCCAATTTTGAGCCTGCGTATTTGTTTGACGAAGGTTCAACAATTAACTGGGTTCCTTGCGGCCGCAAGCTGACTTGTTCCTATCCCGGAATTAAGATGTACTACGGGCCTGATGCTTTCTACGGTCACGAAGTCTCGATTTTGGAAGTAGATGGTCAATTCGAGAATCTCGAAGAAGTTATTTACATCGAAAGCCATTTGAGCAAGACTTCTGCGAAGTATGAAGGCGAGTTAACTCACCTGTTGCTCCAGCACCGCGAATATCCTGGTTCTAACAATGGAACTGGTTTGTTCCAAGTGTTAGTCGGATTGAAGATGCGGGCGACTTACGAGAAGTTGACTGCAAAAGAAGCGAAAGTGGCTGTTAGTGTTTAGAACGCAGACATGAAAGATTTGAGAGGCGCGATCGCGCCTCTTTTTTTGTGGGAAAATGAACCGCAGAGGGCGCAGAGGGCGCAGAGTAGAGTTAGGGGAGGGTGTTTGGAAGTAGAGAGGTTAAGAAGGTTTTTCCGGCTTCATTCAGGTCGCTATCTAGGGAAAAAGTTAGACTGCGAACTCGGATATCGTCATTTTTTATATCTAGTGGCTGTTGGAGGTTTTGCGGGTAGACGAGAATTGCATTTTGGCACTTTAACACATTTGCGTAAGCAACTATTTGATGACGGTCATCACTGTCTACTTTATCGGCAGCTTTGTATTTTGTATCCAGGACGTATTGGACTTTTTTTGTTTCACTATCGCCTAGGAGTAAGTCAATGCGATCGAAATAGTTTTGGTCATGTGTGACTCGGTGTTGTTGTTTGAGAAAAAAGCCTTTTGGTGTATTTGCTTTGAGCCATTCAGCGACAAATTGTTCATATAAATTAGCCATGTCTATGAGAAAAGGGAGCATTTCGCGATCGCCTGTTTCGTGACTAGGCCCTGTGTTATCTAAAAAGAATCGACATAAGGCGTGTAAAAGTTGATAATCTTGATTCAAACGGTGATAATTTCTATCAATACAAGCTTCTGATTTAAAAGGTTTTAATGTAACAAATCCTTGGAGTGCGTGAAAGGCTTTTCGCACAGTGGATGAAACAGATTCACCGCACAAACCGCTGCGGCCAATGATGAAGAGTGTCCAACCGAGTATTTGATTGTCTTCGATGTCGCCTGTTTGTTCGTTATAGTGGCATTTTAGTTTAACATCCCAAGGTTTTTGAACGGCCGATCGCAAATCGACGCGGCCGCGAATGTAGGCGAGTCTTTCTATTTTGGATAAGTAATCGCGATATAATCCTTTGCGACAGCGTTCTAGAATTTTGTGGGCAAGAATGTTAGCTAATTTCTCGTAACTTTCTTGTAAAGATTGGCACTGAATCGATCCTTGAAGAAAATTTATCTTGTAGGCATAGTCAAGCATTCCGAAGAGGTTGTTTATGGGAACCTTTGGGCGGATGGCGATGTGAAATTCTGGAGTGATGGGAATGTTGCCAACTCTGCCTTTAGATTTTAAGTGCCATTTATATTTAGTTTTAGGGTTGGGAAATTCTATCTCGATTTCCTTGGCATAATTATGGTATATTTTCTGTCCTACTGATTCGGGGATTGAGTCTTGTTCAAAAGTTGCTAATTTATATTCTGTAAGTTCGATAATTCGGCGGGATTCTGATTTCATAATTGTGGTGGATGAAGTAACGCCACCGTATCGGCGTTAATGACGGCGTTAGATTGTCAATAGCCCAATTTATTCTTGATATTCTCCCAGAGAAACTCATCCATTTTTTCCAGGTTATCAAAGAAGTATTCTTCGAGGTATGTCTCAATTTCCATTTGCCAAATATCTTGGATATCTTCAGCTAAGGTTTTTGTCAAAAAGAAGGAGATGCCTAATTCATAGTGTTTGTTGTTAATTGCGCGATTGACATCTTCTAGAAGGCTAGTTAATTTATCAACTGGAAAACCTGTTGTCTCTCTGTGGTGATAGTGTCGCAGCACTTCATAATTGGGATAAACGGGAAGGAATGCGAAGCGGCGGCGGAGTGCATTATCAACTAAGGCAATAGAACGGTCTGCTGTATTCATTGTGCCGATAATGCGGACATTTGTAGGGATTCTAAATTCTTCGCCACTGGCTAATTTAACGGTGCGATCGCGGTCATCAAGCAAATACATTAACTCTCCAAATACCTGAGATAAATTTGCACGGTTAATTTCATCAATAATGATAACGCAAGTGCCTCGACGAGACTCAGCTTTTGTGCAAAATTCGAGGAATCTACCGGGAACTATGGGATAGGTTAATTGGCCATTTTGACTCTGCGGCCGGATACCTTGAATGAAGTCTTCATAGGTATAGGCTGGATGAAATTGTATCAGTTCCCAGAAGCCATCACCGCCACCGATTAAATGTTTGGCTAGTTTTTCCGCTATGAAGGTTTTTCCAGTTCCGGGCGGGCCTTGCAGGATGGCTTGTTTCTTGCGGTGGATGGTGCGTATGCAGCGGTTTAATTCTGTTTCGTCAAAGCCAGTTTCTTCGGCACATTGGTTCAAAAGATATTCCAGTTGCAACTGTACTTCTTCTACAGCGTATTCAAACACAATTGCCTCATCTACTCGTGACACTTCGTTACTAGAAAAGTCATATTTTTTTATTTCTACAAGCCAGTGGCAGAACATATCAAATACATCGTCCTCTCGGATAGATGGAACGCCAGTCTGGTGTATTTCTTTAGTTAATTCTTTGATCAGCTTGTGTCCGGTTAAGTTAGCATAGGAGTAGTCTATTAGCTGTTTACTGTAGGAAGTATTGGCGAAATAGTTAATAACCTGTATTGACTTGTCATTAATCGCGAGAAAGTCATCGGGACGGACAGCATTGAGGATAGGCGTTAGCATTCCTATCTCGCCGAACAAGGAGACGCGCATTTCTTCTGAAAACTCTCTACAGGCGGAATATAGCTGACTCGGATCGTCGTTACAACAGCAGACTAAATAAAAAATTAATTCGGCCATTCTTACTGGCGCTATTAATGACAATTTTTTATACGATTTTGAATTCCATAATAACCCTTTTATTATGCACGGATTAATATGAATCCAGGCTCCCCTTTGTCGATTAGTAGGAGAGTCTTGGTAAGGTAGAAGTTTCAACATTATAGATTCAGTCACATCTTCTCCAGACTCAGCAGCAGCAGCGATCGCTTCAAAATTTCGACGCCCCTGCTGACGCTGCTCCTTGTAAGCGGCTATGTGACGCAACCCATCGGGAGTGTATGGATATGAATTGACAAATTCTTGAAATAATTTGACAAACTCAGCCCTTTTTTCCGCTTCCATGCTATTCTCAAAAACTCTCGATTAATTAATATTTTTTCAGCAACAGTTCCTGTCTAACTTTCTCCTAATGAAGTGACAATGTTAAACTGATTAACTGTCAGGTATCGAAAACTCTGTGGCGGTTTAAGGTTAGGTAACTTGTTTCTTAAACGATGTAACTCTACTGGCTGACTAAACCTATGAATATCTTTTAAAAAGATGCCTACACCTAGTCTTACACCGTAGTAATAATCATAAAAATCTTCATGGCTAATTCCTGCTAGTTTTTCAACCTCCTCCCAAAGCTCTGTGACGGGTTTTTCAACAATATTATCCACCTTGAAAGAACCAACTACAGCTTGTTGGGGAGATGAAACATAGACTACCACTCGATCTCCTTCATTCAAAAGTCGAGGCCGGATTCGGCGCAGTTCAACGGTTTTTGTACGATCGAATATTTTATTTGCGTACTCGGGACGAATAGATAATAATAAGATATTTGACATTGGTGATTATCCTCTTTTTAGGTCGCGGTTCCTTCTTTGTAGATGATTCCGAATTTAGTTTCTGGAAGCCTAAATACTCTTTGAACCGTTGTCTTATTACCCAGTATTCCCTGAATTCTCTTTAATGTCAATGGGTTAGGCAAAAGCTGAGTGTGGCTGAATCTTATCGCCATGATATCTGCGTTTGGTTCGTCTTTGGCTATTGTCATTAAATCTTTTAATTCGTAGACTCCTAAGCTGCGAAATTGTCGATAGAGTTTTTCCGGCTTGTCTATGATAACTTCCTCTAGTCTAGAGCAAGCTTTAACCTCTTTTGTGCCCAGAGTAAATGATGAATTGGAGCTGACGTACCATAAAATTCTACCAATAACACCCGGTCTGAGGTCACCATTAGCCCAGTTGCTTCTATAATATACAAGTTCCCGTTTTAGCGCTAGCTCAATTTTAGAGCCAAAAATGTACTGCTTAGCTAACTCTTCATCGAATAAGTCTTTTGCCCATCTGGGTTGAATGGGAATCATGAAAGTAGGGAGGTCAGCATCAATAATCTTAGCAGGCCAAAGGCGACGTTCAAGCTCTGCCATCGTTCCTATATCTTGAATTAATTCGGGAGTGTTAAGGGTGTCTGCAATTTTCATGCAAAAATTATATTCTTCCCCTATTTTGGCTAGGTTTGCCAGTTTGTGAGACAGATTTGCTGCTGTTTCTGCTACAGGCGGATTTGCCTTTAAATACCCATTATCCACTCGAACAAAAGCATCTTCTTGAATAGCTTGTATAACAATTTCATCGAAATACTGGTCAGTAAGTCTCGTAAATTGCCTGTTTTCTTTTACTGAAACTGATATGGAGTGGAAAAGTAAATACCGTGCAAGTGCCGCTGCTAGAACACCGCGTTTAACTCGGAGCATTCTAACTTCTAATTCGTAATTTTTATGTTGGCAATAGGCAATTAAAGCAAGGGGTTGATTTTCACCATCTAAAACGACATGACACTTAAATTTATCTGGATTGGCAATTATCTGGCGCAGATTTCTCTGAAAATCGGCTATTTTTTCTGCCCTATCAACCGCATAAAAACAGTTGGTTAACACTAATTGATCAAATTTGCTATCAATTAGTTGAATGGTGAGATTCTGTATGCCGACAAACCGTACCGGTTGATATTGAGTATCTCTGCGAACATCATCCAGTTTAACAATTAAATCTGTAGGAGTCATAATTGCTAAACTAAAGTTTTCATAGACGGCATCTGCTAAAGCTAATATTTTAGGGTCGCGAGTTAAAAAAATTAAGTAATCAGCAGCAATAGCTTGTGCTAATTGACGAACTAATGCTTCGTTTATTTCATCAAGATTGATACTGGAAATTAGACGATTGAGAGACTTAAATTTTGTTGCAAAAGCCTGCCGATCGCAGTGGATTTTAGTAAAAGTATCCCCTAACAGGCGTTTACGCTTTCTGAGATGGACATCAGAGATCGCGTTTATTGCCTTAAAAATCTCATCGGTAATACACAATTCCAAATAATCTTGTAACCAGTCAGCAAGTAGAGAGTCTGATTCCGCGCTTTCAATATCTTCATTGCCGTGCAATTCTAAGAAAATACTTGTATCAATAACAGCACAAATTTTAGACTCAAGTTGTTGTGCAGCAGCTTGAGAAAATATAGTTGGATGACCGTGATCTAACCACCAAACAGTAAGCAGTTTACCCTCCTTACTTCTTCCAGGTCTATCGTTGAGAGGAATAAAGCCTAGTGTTTCCCACATTCTGTCTATTCCATAATCGCGACGGCATTTGAGTTGAATTCCATAAAAATTCTGAGTTTTTTGGCTGAGGGAATTGACTAGCTGTTTAGTAACACCCCGACCGCGATATGCAGGATCGACGCAGAGATGAACGATGACAATAATGTTGCTGCGACGCACTGGTCGGTAAAGCAGATAGCCAATGCAATTTTTTTGAGGATTGAGTGCTATAAGTATCACGCGATCTCTTGCACTTTTGCGAAAAGCACCTTCTGTAAAAAAACCCAGAGTTTTTTTATTGGCATCACCTAGGGCTATAACAGTTTCTAAATGGGGGGATGTTTCGTCAATCTCTTCAATCGTCACCTGTGTTTGTGCTGTCACTTGTTTGTACCTCCTCAAGTTTCCGCCATACCTCAGCTTTCTAACTTTACCACTGAGTCAATGATTCGGGTTACTATCTCGCCCTTTCCTCCCTCTCAGTATCACATTACAAGCGGCTGGGAAAGTCGGGAGTCATAAAGTACGATCGCACCCACCATCCTTACCCTCATCAATAGCCTTCCCAAACCAGTAACACTGGCAAAACCGCTAACAACAGTTCCCGGAAAAATTAAACTTGTGTCGAAATTATGTAAACGTGCTATATTCAACTCCGTAAACCCTGAACAGCCCTTTCAGGTATTGCAAATTTATCCACGAGTCAACTGAATGCTCTCTACTTTCAAGAAATTAGCTTCAATTGCAATCATCTTTGCCGCCCTAGAACTTTTACTTAACTCTCCCCCTTTCAGAGAAATAGAAAATTATATCGCAAATAGAAACCCAGCAAGTGCCACCTTAGACAATGGAACTCTGCACCAAAAATCCAGCCGCCCGCCTGCGGTACCTCGCAAAAAATCACCGGCGCAAAATTTCGATGTAGTAGTGTATGGCGATGAAGTACCCGGGATATGTGCGGCGATATGGGCTAAGAAAACTTTAGGCGCAAAGGGCAAAGTTGCGATCGTGCGATCGAACTACGCAAGTGCTCCTTTGGGCGGCTTACTTACCCGGGGCGGTTTAGCTTACATCGATTTAGATAAAATCCCCGATTGGTACCGCCAACCCTACGCCCAATGTTTTAAGGAATTCTTAGATAAAGCGAATGCGCCGGAATCTTGCTTAGACCCAAAACTGGCAGATCGAGCTCTCAAACAGATGCTTTCAGCAGCCCAAGTCAAAGTTATTTCCAACTCAACTCTTACTCCCTACGTCATAGATAAAAAAATTGAATATACCGAAGTAACAGGCAGCAATATAATAATTAAAGCCAACTCTTTTATTGACGTAACTCAAGACGCAGAATTGGCAAGAAAAGCAGGATTATCTTATTATACAGGATATGAATCTCAAAATATAAAATCAAAAAATGAAACTTTAGCTGTATCTGTAGTCCCGATAATTACGGGTATAACGCTGTCGGAATTGCGCCGAATAGAAGATGAAATTCTCTACAGCGCCCCCTTGGTAAAAAAGATTCAAGAAACAATTACAAAATCTAAAGATCCTGCCAGTACAAAATTCTGGATGAGGAATTTCTGGAGTACGATTTATCAGTCATATACAGACGGCTACGACATCAGAAGCGTAGCTATAGGAGCAGCGTATCATATAGACAGAAATCTGCCCTTCAGTCAAAATAAAGGATTCTTTTTTGATAAAGGCAATGTCTGCGTTTATAATAAAAAATTGCTGTCCTGGAACGGGTTTCTGTTTAAATACCAAGTTGACCAAATAATGGAGATGGAAGCTAACGGCAGAAAACCGACTCCTGAGATGATTAAAGAAATGTCATATCTCCAACACTGGCTACAAAAGAAATCCGGTAAAGATGTGAGAGTATTTATTCCCGACGAGATTTATATCAGGCAAACTTTGAACGTTCGCGATGTGGTAGATCCGCTGACGGGGCAGGAGATTATCAAAGGGGGAACAGCAGCGTCCAAGTCGATCGGCAGTTTTTCCTACGATTTCGACTTGCGGGGCGGAGTCAAGCATTTATCTGCGAGAATTCCGCCGCTGCCAGTATATAATTTCGGCATAGAAAGCGCTTTGGCTAGCAAGGTGAATAATTTAGCCATTGTCGGGCGATCGTCCGGTTATGTCGGTATGGCGGTATCAGTCGGGCGAATTGCGACGGTGAATATTTATCAAGGACAAGGTGTGGGCGTGGCCGCTGGTTTGGCTAGCAAGTTCGGCGTGCCGCTGAATTCGATTACTTCGAGTGAAACGAAAAAAACTCTGGAAACTTTAACCGGGAAAACTACGTATTTGTCCGGGAGAGATACGAGTTATGGGGTGGATTATAAGGAGGTGAAATAATCGACATATAGCAGTCGCCCGTGTTGCTAAACTATGTTAAACCCGGCATACAAACTAGAAAATTTTGTTTAAGTTTGAGAACAAAAAACGCAATTCCTGGAGTTTGATAACTGTTATTCATTGCGATTCTTAATTATTGCAATTTGTTTTACCAGTAGGACTAAGGCAAAAAGAAAATCGGTTTCTCTGCAAAATCGTGGCTTTCTCCCAGAGAAGGCAGGTTTTGGATTAGGAATTTCTGTCAAATAAGATATTAAAAGGATTTAACCACTGAAGATGTCGAAACCTCATATTCGACGGCGCAAGATTCCCCAACTCTTAGATATCCTCTCGATCTTCGCTCTGCTGCTGCTCGTATTCTGTAATAATGTTCTGAATATCCTCTGCTGCAATATCGACTTGTTCGGATTTGGTGTAAAGGGTCAGCAAAATGATTCCCGTTGCTGTTTGGACGTAGTAAATTAAACGGTATCCACCACTTTTACCTTTTTGAGTGTCGCTATTTCGGACTCTCAACTTGAAGACTGCATAACCCACTCCAGCAATTCGATCTCCTGGCAGTTCTCCCCGTGTGAGTTGTTCGATAATGGGTTGAATATCATTGCGAATGCTGCGGTATTTTTTTGCAAGAGTGCGTAAATTGCGATTGAAGGTTGGTGAAACTATAACTTGAATTAAGGGCAAGTCAGTCATTTTCAATTCCTTCCCACATTTGAGCAACCGAAATGGTTTGCCCAGTCATGGCTTCGTGCCAAGCTTGCCGAAAATCTTGTATAAGCGCTGCTTTAGATTGGCCCTCTCCGTCAATTTCTGAGGGTTCTGGAATACTAAAAGAATTAGCAGGAGGCATCTCTTGGATTTCTGCTGAGAAAACCTCTGGCAGATTATTTTGCGAAATGATTACCCCCTGACGTTGCTTTTGGCTTAGAAACTCTATAAAACTCGCAACTAATGCCAGATGTTCTGGAGAAAGTCGATCGAGCCATCGATCGATTTGATGTCGAAGTGCTGCTACATTCATAATCCCATCAAACCTTTTAATTTTACCTTGATTTTAACGTAAACCCGCCCCGCCTTGAATATCGCTCTTCCCTCTGCCTCTGCGCCCTCTGCGGTTCAAACCTCTTCTCTTCCCTCTCCTGTGGCACAATCTTAAATAAGATCCAACTCTCAAGCCACCATGACCGCAAACCTACCCCCCCAATACGACCCCCAAGCCACCGAAGCCAAGTGGCAAAAATACTGGGAAGACAACCAAACCTTCAAAGCTGACCCCGAAAAAGGCGGCGAACCTTACTGCGTCGTTATCCCGCCACCCAACGTCACCGGCAGTCTCCACATGGGACACGCTTTTGAAGAGACGCTGATTGATGTCCTCGTCCGCTATCACCGCATGACTGGGCGCAATACCCTGTGGTTGCCGGGAACGGATCATGCTAGCATCGCAGTTCAAACTATTCTCGAAAAGCAACTCAAAGCAGAAGGCAAAACTCGCCACGATTTAGGCCGAGAAAAATTCTTGGAACGGGCCTGGGAGTGGAAAGCTGAATCGGGCAATACTATTACTAATCAATTGCGCAGTTTGGGCGTGTCTGTCGATTGGTCGCGTGAACGTTTTACGATGGATGAAGGCTTATCCGCTGCGGTTTTAGAAGCGTTTGTCCGCCTGTACGATGAGGGGCTGATTTATCGCGGTAATTACCTGGTGAATTGGTGTCCGGCGAGTCAGTCTGCTGTGTCGGATTTGGAGGTAGACCAGCAGGAAGTTGACGGGCATTTGTGGCATTTCCGCTATCCTTTGACGGACGGTTCTGGTTATTTGGAGGTGGCGACGACTCGGCCGGAAACGATGTTGGGCGATACTGGGGTGGCGGTGAATCCACAGGACGATCGCTACAAACATCTTATCGGTAAAACTGTGACTTTGCCGATCGTCAATCGCGAAATCCCAATCATTGCTGATGAGTTTGTCGATCCGACTTTCGGAACTGGTTGTGTCAAGGTGACTCCCGCCCACGATCCGAATGACTTCGAGATGGGTAAGCGTCACAATTTGCCGTTTATTAACATTATGAATAAGGACGGCACTTTAAATGAAAATGCCGGAGAGTTCCAGGGACAAGACCGATTTGTTGCCCGGAAAAATGTGGTGCAGCGCTTAGAACTTGACGGGGTTTTGGTTAAAATAGAAGATTATAAGCATACAGTTCCCTACAGCGAACGCGGCAAAGTTCCGGTCGAACCTTTGATATCTACGCAATGGTTTGTGAAGATCGAGCCTCTTTCTCAACGTGCTTTAGAAGCATTAGATCGAAGTAACTCACCAGTCTTTGTTCCTGACAGATGGACAAAGGTTTATCGGGATTGGTTGGTGAAGCTGAAGGATTGGTGCATCTCCCGACAATTGTGGTGGGGACACCAAATCCCGGCTTGGTATGCTGTTAGCGAAACCCAAGGGGAAATTACTGACACGACGCCGTTTGTGGTGGCGAAAACAGAAGCGGAAGCTAGGGAAAAAGCAACGGCTAAATTTGGTAATGACGTGCAGTTAGCAAGAGACCCAGATGTACTGGATACTTGGTTTTCGTCTGGGTTGTGGCCTTTCTCAACTCTGGGATGGCCTGACGAAACTAAAGATTTGGAGTTTTACTATCCGACAACTACTTTGGTTACAGGTTTTGATATCATCTTTTTCTGGGTTGCTAGAATGACGATGATGGCAGGACATTTTACTGGAAAGATGCCTTTTGATACTGTTTACATTCACGGTTTGGTGTTGGATGAAAACGGTCAAAAAATGTCTAAGAGTAAAAATAACGGTATCGATCCACTGCTGTTGATTGGCAAGTACGGTACTGATGCTTTGCGCTACACTTTGGTTAAGGAAGTGGTTGGGGCCGGTCAAAATATTCGCATGGAGTACGATCGCAAAACTGATGAATCGAAATCGGTGGAAGCTTCGCGGAATTTCACGAATAAGTTGTGGAATGCAGCTAGGTTTGTGATGATGAATTTGGAGGGACAGACGCCGCAGCAGTTGGGAATTCCTTACCCCCCCCAACCCCCCCTTACTAAGGGGGGGAGAGAAGAAGATTCCCTTGTTGAGGGGGGGAGAGAAGAAGGGCTGGAATTGTGCGATCGCTGGATTCTTTCTCGCTACAATCAAGTTGTGCAACAAAGCCGCAATTGTTTGGAAAATTACGGTTTGGGGGAAGCGGCGAAGGGACTTTATGAGTTTATTTGGGGCGATTTCTGTGACTGGTATATTGAGTTAGTCAAGTCTCGCTTGCAACAGGATGCTGAACCAAATTCTAAGAAAGTGGCACAGCAAACTTTTGCTTTTGTGTTGGAAGGGATTCTGAAACTGCTGCATCCTTTTATGCCGCACATTACTGAGGAGATTTGGCACACTCTGACTCAAACAGGTGATGGTAGATGTTTGGCTTTGCAAGCTTATCCTGAAGCGGATATCTCGCTAATTGATGCTGATTTGGAACAGCAGTTTGAGTTGTTGTTCAGTACAATTCGCACTATTCGCAATTTGCGGGCAGATTCTGATATCAAACCCAGTGTGAAGGTGACGGCGATTTTGCAAAGCGAAAGCGAGAAAGAACGCCAAATAATCTCAGATGGGAGTGTTTACATTCAGGATTTGGCAAAAGTAGAAAATCTGACAGTTACTGCTAGTTTGGATGCAGATTTGGGACAGACAATTGCTGGGGTTGTCGGTACTGTGCAAGTATTGATTCCTCTGGCTGGGGTGGTCGATTTGGCGGCTTTGCGTGCTAAATTAGAAAAAAAGTTGAGCAAGGTGGAAGCTGAAATTAAGCATACTGCGGCGCGTTTGACTAATCAGAAGTTTGTGGATAAGGCTACTCCTGATGTGGTTCAGGGGGCGAGGGATGCTTTGGCGGAAGCCGAAAAACAGGCGGAGATTTTGCGCGATCGGCTAAAGTTGTTTTAATAGTTAACCGTTGAGAGTTGACTGTTGACTGTTTTTAGTCAAGTTGTAGGGTGCGTGAGGGCGAAAAATCTTGGAATTCCCATGAAAATATTGACTCTCACCCACCGCGCGCGCGATCGGCTAAAGTGGCCGGGGCGGGTTTACGAGATAGTTAGTTCTAGGCATAGATTGTTTGTAAAACCCGCCCCTACGAGCTCGCAAATCCTACCACAAATAACCAATTACTAATTACCAATTACTAATTACCCTCATGTTATATTTAGCAGAAGTACAAAATCAGGAAATTTTAGGCGAGATAAGTCTGCAATTGCTGGCTTGCCAAACTTCTGATGATACTTGGGCTATTCTTACTGAAAAAAGTTTCTTGACATTACCGAAAGATTTTGCTCAAAATCCAATTAACTCTGCAACTAATATTTTAAATGAAGGGATGTTAGTATTAGTAGATATTGGGGAAAATAGCAATATTTTGCATATTCAAGCAGCTACAAACTGGGTGCTAGAATTAGTTGAGAAATATTTAACAACAGGCTTTACTCCCGATTTTTTGCACCAGGAAGCCCAAAAAGCAGAAGGGTGGAGGCAATCTCTCACTTTGCAGAGTCAAGAATTGTCTCGCCGCTTGATTGAAGTTGAGGCCCGCCGGGAACAAATTCAAAACTTAGAAGCAAAACTCCAGCAGGAAAAGCAATTGCTTGAAAGTTCGATCGCCCAATTGAAAATTGGGCCCGCTACTCCACAAATTTGACTTAAATTAACACAACACAGCTAGGGACACGGTAATGCCGTGTCCCTACAAACCTAATATGCACTTTGCTGGACATCATATAATTTGTAACTTGACAAATACCCCTTACCCGTTGCCGAATCGCCAACAATACGGGCTGCGACTAAAGCACTTTTGACTTCAGCCAAGCGGCGGGGAGACACAGCAGTTTCTGAGAATTGCTAACATAAGCCCGCTTCTGGAAAACATCGTACTGATTGCGTTCGATCGCATTTAAGATTCTGCTGTACAGCATAGTAGCCGCCCAAACAGTCCAGCGGATATCGGGACTGAGCACTTTAATTCCGGGCTCGGCGCTGGCGTATAATTTGCGAGCTCGCTGAATTTGAAACCGCATCAATTCCCGCCAGCGGTTGTCAATTACACCGTTGAATAAATCTTCTTCTGTGTAGTTAAACAAGGCTAAGTCTTCTAAGGGAATGTAAATGCGGCCGCGGCGGGCGTCTTCTCCGACATCGCGCAGAATATTAGTCAACTGCTTGGCAATACCGAGGGCTATCGCTTCTTCTTTGGGAATTCTATTCCCCCAGTGCCAATTCCAGTTAGCAGCGGAGTTCGATTCGCCTACACCCATGACAGACATCGACATCAGCCCTACAGTACCCGCTACTCGATAACAGTAAAGATTGAGCTCTTCAAAAGTTTCGTAGCGGCTGCGGTACAAGTCCATTTGCTGGCCCGCAATCATTTCTCGAAACGGTTGAATGTCGATCGGGAAACGAGACAGCGTATCCACCAAAGCTACGTCGTAGTCATCGTGAGGATGGCCGGCAAACACAGATTCTAGGCGTTTTTCCCACAGATTGAGGGTTTCAGGGGTCGTTGCATCAGAACCCGGCCCGTCTACGAGTTCGTCGGTGCGGCGGCACCAGACGTAAATCGCCCAAATCGCCCGACGCTTGGCTTCGGGCATGAGTTGAGTGCCTAAATAAAAATTTTTGGCATAACTCGCGGTGACTTGGCGGCACAGTTCGTAGGAGTCATCCACAGAAGCCAGAGTTCTCATGCACTGGAGTTTTGACAGTTGCAGCATCCGAGAATAAGAAATTTAAAGATTAGAACTGATTTTCCCCCGTTTAGAAAACGGGAGATTTTTTACGTCTTTATGAAAAATTCTTAATTTTTCATTGGTTATTGGCGGTTGAAATAGCCTGCGCTGTCAGCTTACCAGAAAGCACGGCACCTTCCATACTCGCAAGATAACGCTGCATTGTATAATCCCCCGTTAGATAGAAATTGCTAATGGGAGTTGTTTGTGTGGGACGGCACTGCTGGCGTCCGGGAGTGGCTTTGTAGACGGAACGAGGGGTTTTGACTACGTGATATTTGAGCAGTTTGGCTGGTTCTGGGATTTGATCGGGAAAGAGTTTTTCTAACTCGACCATTGTGGCTGCGACGATATCTTCGTCAGATTTCCCTATCCAGTCTTTGGCCGGTGCTAAAACCAGTTCCAGCATGGATTTGTCTGGGTTGGCATATTCGCGGCAGGTGTTGCTCATGTCGGCGTAGACGCTTAGCAGGGGCGATCGCGAGAACAGCAAATGGTCGATTTCAGTTAGCTTGCGATCGAACCACAAGTGTACATTAATGACGGGTACTCCCTCCAAGCCTTCGAGCTGTTTGAAATAATCCATTTCGCCCCAAGGTTTCGGCATCATCAACTTCAGCGGGTCAACCGGCATCGCGGAAACGTAAATATCGGCGGTCAGAATTTCTGACTCTGCCCCTTTTACTCCCCGAATGTGGAAGCCGCGCACCGTGTTGTCATCGTTGAGCAAAAACTCTTTGATGGGTGCATTCAGCCGTACTTCACCGCCGCGCTCAGTTATGTAGTCTACCATCGGCTGACACAACCTTTCTGTGGGGGAACCGTCTAAAAAAGCCATTTTCGAGCCATTTTTCTCTTGCAAGAAGCGGTTGAGGGCTGTCAGCAGTATGGTTGCAGATATTTCGTGGGGGTCGATGAAGTTGAGCGCCTTGGACATGGCGATGAATACTTCTTTTTCGACTCTGGGGGGGACGTTTTGCTTTTTGAGCCAGTCGGAAAACGAGTATTTGTCCATTGCTTCGACATAGTTTTGACCCTGAAGCATGGCCGGAATCAAACCTATACCGAAGCGGATTTTTTCGGGCCAGGTGAGCATATCGTTGTTGCTCAAGATGGCTGCGACGCCGTTGAAGGGAGCCGGAAGGTCGGGAAAGTCAAAGCGGGAATAGGTTCCGGGAGTTTCCGGCTGATTGAAAATCATCGAGTGTTCTTTCCATTGCAGCCGGTCTTCGATGTCAAGTTCTTTGAAGAGTTGGAGCATATTCGGGTATGCGCCGAAGAAGATGTGGAGGCCGGTTTCATACCAGTCGCCGTCTGCATCTTTCCAGGCGGCGACTTTGCCGCCGAGTACGTCCCGACTTTCTAGGAGGATGGGGGTGTGGCCCGCGTCGGTAAGATATTTTGCGCAGGATAGTCCTGCTAAGCCGGCTCCGGCGATCGCAACTCGCATTTGATACTACTTGGCCTCTGTGTTCGCTTCGGTTTAATTATACTTTACAACTCGTTACATTTTTTGGGAACTGGGGAAGGTGAGGCCAGGGGTGCGGGGCGATCGGGTTCTTAGTTATTTTTGGTAAAATTTGGCCATACAATTGCCATGCGTTTGTCATGCCTGCTATAATTTGGTGATAGACATAGAGGTAAAAATTATGGGCGGTTTTGTCAGAGACGAGACGTTAGTACAGGAAGCCAAAATTGTCTGGCTTGTAGATGTCAGTAAAATGCCTTGGGTGCGAGAGAGCGAAGTAAATTTTTCTACCAGAAAAGGGATCTCTAAAAAACGTCTTTCAGAGCTTCAGCAAGGTCAAACCTTAGTGGGGTATGCAGAATTAGAAGATGATGCCCCTCCTACTGGAAATCACAAGTGTTTTTTCAGACGGATTTTCACACTTCGTGAAAATGACTATGAAGCTTACGAACTAGATAACCCGACAAACGCATATCATCCTACTGAAGCAGTGGAACCATTAAGTGTAGAACCTAAACACAAGGGGCTATCTCCGAGTAAGAAATCTCAAATAGCTGTGAGAGTTCCCCGTAGTCTTTTTACCAAGCTCAAGAGATATGTTCAGCAAACGGGCATATCTCAAACTGATGTCATAGTCAGCGCTCTAGCTAATCATCTAGATTCTGTCGAAGATGTACCAATGACTCAGAGGCTATTAGAACTTGAAAAAAGAGTTTCTGTGTTGGAAATCAAGAGCTAATAGAGACAGCCATTAGGCAAAACATTTATTTTCCAGGTGGTCGATGGTCGCCCCATTGCAAAACCTGTATAGACGATCAACTTAGTGTGAGACTATGGTACAAACAATTCAAGCTCGAAATGTCACGATGTACGACTTGAAAACAAAATTTGAAATTGAGTTAGTCGAAGATGACCAATTCTTTCGCGAGTGGGAAGATAATTTGCCAGAAATCTCGGAAGCTGAGAAACAGCGACTAGACAGAGTTAAAGCAAGTTACAGGAATTTGCTAGAATATCCCCCACTTCTAGAAAATACAGTCAAAATGGTAGTGCTTTCTCCGTTTTTGGATTTAGCTGATTTCTATCTTGCTCCTTTTCATGTTACTTCAGAAAAGTCTGTAGAAATTATTGACGAAGATGAAGGAATGATTGTCAGGGGACAGTTGGATGTTTTGGCTTTGTTTCAGGAGTTTTGGGTAGTGGTGATCGAGTCCAAGCAAGCGGCGTTTTCTTTGGAGGTCGGGATTCCGCAGTTACTAGCTTATATGTTAGCTAATCTCAGTGCCGATCGACCTACTTACGGATTGTTAATGAATGGGGCAGATTTTCTATTTGTCAAGTTAGTTAAGCGGGAAAAAGCACAGTACGCTTTTTCTCGGAAGTTTTACCTTTTCAATCCGGGGAATGATTTGTACAGCGTGCTGAGTATTTTGAAGCGCCTCGGTCAGTTGAATGTTGGCAATACAGTTTAGAAAGCGATCGCGCTATTCTGGGGGCGAGCGCTCAGAGACGCGGTTGTACTTCGCTTAAATAAAAAATCAACAATGAACTAATTAGAATCCCCAGCCTTATTTAGACAATCGTTCGCAGTGCCGCTAGCACCCCAAGGTGTAGTGGGTAAAAATAATAGAAAAATCTTTTTTCTAAAGCCGTTGGTTTTTGGTCTTTAGAGGTATCGTAGTATGCCAGAACTAGCGGTGTGAATATAGCGAAAATTTGAATCCAGCTTTTGCAACTAATTGTATATCCGATATTTGCTATAGTCCAGCCGAACCACCAAAGGCGATCGCATCCTCCTTTCCACCTAATCATCAATAGCGGGCAAGCCACTGCATACCAGCCGTAACTCACTCCTAAAATTTGAGCAGTTACTAGACCTGTGCTTAAAACTGCAATTTTGCGATCGAAGCGTCGGATGTAGCTCAAAGTTAGTGCTGCCACGGCAAAGCTAAACATGATGTTTAACTCTAAATTGCGAAAAAGTAACATATGAGGTATTTGAGAAAGTACCCCAAATAATATCAGTCGAGTAATTAGAGCCTTTTTGTCCCCCGGTCGTTTCCAATTTTGAGCAAACACCCAACTAAACAACGGAAAACTGAGGCGGCCGATGATACGCATGGGTTCTGCTTCAAGCATCAATCCGATGTGGTCTATTAGCATTAGAGCGGCGGCAAACCATTTAATTTGATTTTGATTCATACAATTGATCCTCAAATTCTGTTATTTAAAGTTCGTTTGTTGTACTAATTAAATATTTTTTTGAATTTGTGACACAATATATTTACAACTTTTTGTTTTCTCAGTATGTTTGATATGCTATAAAATGCAGTTCTTTAAGGTGTTTTTAAATGCCGATATTTCGTATTTTGTCTATCACTTATGAAAATATTATTTGTTTTTATTAAAATCCTCAGTACAATTAAATCGACTGGAGCCATAATCTATCCTTAAAGCAATACCTAAATTAGAGAGAGCTTGTTCTATTTAATTTAGCTGTTTAAAAAAAGATACTTCAAAACACTGTTGTGTACTCCTTAAGGTAGATTTACATTAAATTTATTGATTCGGCTAAAATAATAATTGAGTTAATTTTATTGACATCAGGCACACAGCCACACAGGTAGCAAAATATGCTTAAAAGTGATAGCACTGTAATCAGTAGAAATGCTGTGAACCCGCTGCTCGTCGCCACCAATATTCCTACAAACATCCGAGTGAATAGTACCGGCCATGACATTTTTAGCAGATTCAAATCCCGATCGCCATTGTAAAGTTTTTAGGTGCGATCGCTGGGGATGGGGGCGATCGCCTGCTGCAAGGAAATAGAGCAGCCGAGTGCGATCGCCCTTTTATTCCGCTAATTTCCTCCCAGCAATGGTTTCTCTCACAATTGCGGTTCAATTCCAGCCGATCGCAACTGAGCGCGCAATTGCTCTAATTGGTCTTCTGCTTGTTGAGCTCTTTCTTGTTCGCGATCGGCTCTTTGCCGCTCTTGTTCAGCTATTTGCTGTTCTTGTTGAGCTCTTTCTGCTCCCGATAACAGCAAATTTCCTGCACTATCCCACCAGCGCAGCCAAGGTAACTCAACATTTTGATACCTTCCTTGCCAAATTCCCAATTCCACTCCTAACGGTTCAATGGGATAATGACCGCGCTCATTTGCAGCAACTAATTGATACCTATCTTCGATCAGGTGATAGACTTCAACGCTAGCCTTAGTTACTTCATAAATCCCGTAAAATGCCGGACGGATCACATTTTCATAAATCCAGAATTTACCCGGCTTAGTTTCCTGTTGACCCGATCGCAACAAAGGCGTTCTGTCCCGTTCTTCTGCACCATTGCCCGATACAAATTCTAAAACAATTAACGGTGCTACAAATTCTTGCCACATCACATAAGAACGGCGCAATTGGCCGTCAATAGTTGGCGGGACATTAGGCACATAAAACCAGTCGGGTGCTTCTGCACCCCGTTCTAGCGGCTCAGTTAATCGCCAATAAATGCCGCTGTCTTGACCGATACAATAGTTACCATCTGGATGAATGCTTTGGAAGACTGGAGTAATTGAATCCGTTAACAGAATGCTTTGAGGATGTTCTTGGAAATTTTTCACAAAAGTACCGTCTGATTCGGGTAGCTGAGTGTGGTCTGGCCAGCCTGTAGGGTTATTTTCTACATCTAAGGTGAATTTCATAATGTTATTTGGGTCGCAAGCATTGTTTTGTTTTGAAAGAAGTTTTGATTTTGAGTAGATGCAAACTCGATACATCTAACTCAGACCTCTATCTCCCAATCCTCCAGACGCAAACCATCAACGCGGCTGAACTCGCGGGTATTGTGAGTTACAAGAATTAGGTTGTTGGCAAGAGCAATAGAGGCAATCAAGAGGTCATTAGGGCCGATAGGTGTCCCAGATGCAGCTAGTTGAGCACGAATTTGACCGTAAATTACGGCAGACTGGTCATCAAAAGGCAAGCTTACAAACTCACTGAAAAAACGTTCTAGTCTAGCTAGATTGCTATCTTCACGCGAACTTCTAAAAGCACCCCAGTAAAGTTCTGCTTTAACTACAGAGCATAATGTTACATCACTCGATCGCATCATTGCTAGTCGCCGAGATACGACTGAGTTGCGGTCTTCGTTTAACAAACGGATACAACTATTAGTGTCTAAAAGATAAATCACAGCAATTCTTCCCGCATTTCATATTCCAACTGATCGGGACGAACAAGCGGTTCTCCTTCCCAACTTCCTATTACTGTCTCAAAAAAACCGGGAGACCAGCCTAAATCTTCCGGTGTTTTAGCTTCAGTTGCGGGTGATATGCGCTGGAAAACTACAATAACTTCCAAATCTGTATCTGTAACCCCCACCGGGACTTGCAAATGCAACATCCCGTCCCCACCGACCCGCGATCGTACTTTAATACTTTGCATAACTGTGGCCTCTTTAAGTTTGTACTGAAATTTAATCTTGTCAGGAATTACTCATCTATGGCAAAGAAACCGGGTTTTTTACCGAATATGTAGGTGAGTGCGAAAGATTTTCGTCAAAAAACCCGGTTTCTGACCACCCGTGCGTCATTCTACCTCTATATTTAGGATTGGTGTATCTCATTGATTTCGCACTCGAACCCGGTTTAATCCAAAACCAATTAATCGCGCTGGAATATTTCGCAAAATTGGTAACTGCAACAAAATTGGCGGTGTAAACGGTCTATTTGTATCTAATGCCCCCTTAATAATTCGCTCCTGTACAAACGACTGAAATGCTTGAATGACGCGTGTGGGCAACTCCCGCTGTCGCTGCACTTCTGCCAAATCCCACAGATGCAAGTGATTGTTTTTCAGGGGGCGCTGAGTACATTAGCCGCGACGACAGCATCTTGAATAGCATAGTTAATTCCCACACCGCCTACGGGCGACATGACGTGAGCGGCATCCCCAATTAAGAGTAAACCGGGACGATACCAGCGGGGAAGGCGACTCGATTCAACGGACAGAAAAGAAATTTGCGACCAATCTTTTAGTTGCTCGACCCTATCTGCAAATTCTGGTGCTAATTCAGCAACAGATTTTTGCAAAGCTTCTATTCCTGATTCGCGCAATTTCTGATAGCTGCCTTTCAGAATAATGTAACCGAGTTGCCAATAATCCAAGCGGTCAATCATGACTAATAAATGACCTCCAACAGCTCGACCTCCCACGCCGAAATCTTGGACATCATGGGCACGGCGCGGCAAACGAAACCAAAGGACATCCATCGGCGGGGAAGTTTTAATCGGTTCAAAACCTGCTAATTGGCGAAGGCGGGAAAAGCGACCGTCTGCACCGACAGTGAGGGTTGATCGTACTTCATGCCATCCGCCGCGTCCCCGGTATCGAATTCCGCACACTACCCCATTTTCTATAATCGTTTCTTGGACATTAGCTCCCATTACTAGCTGAAAACTGGGGTAGCGTTGCGCTTGGGCAGTGATGAATTCCAGAAACTTGACTTGGGGTAGGATAGTGATGTAAGGATACTTGGTTTTGAGACAGGCCAAATCTACGAGTGTGGCGGTATTTCCTGCAGCTTGGATAGTGAGTTGGTGCATTTTTGTATGGGGCAATTCCAGCAATTGTGCTGCTAAACCCAATTGCTCCATAATTTCCATTACAGAGGGATGCAGCGTATCGCCGCGAAATTCTCGATCGAAATCTTTGTGTACTTCTAGCAGCATGACGGGAATGTTTTGTCGCGCTAAAAGTAATGCTAAAACAGCACCTGCAGGCCCACCTCCCACAATGCAGCAGCTTGTCTGCTGCACGTCAACGAGCGAGTGTTCTTGACAGGATTCTGAATTGTGAACAGAGTTGACAGTCATATTTTTATGTTCCTGTTTGCTCAACAATCCTGCTATCTGCTTTTAGTTTAGCAAAAGGCAGTAGTTAATCAATTCTCAATTTTTTTTTGCTCTCAAAAGATGGACATACACGGCTTTCCCAAGTTGACACTCCTACTCCTCGCAGGATCTCACAGATCCACCAGTGGAGCGATCTTACCCAGCCAACCGCACCCAGGGCCCCAAGTGAGGCAATCCCCCTGCAGCCCCCGCTTCTCGACGCGGTACAATAAATGCAATCATACTTAACGCTTATATTGAAAAGGCTACACACAACGCCACAGGAGACAACTGACGCATGGGTAAAGTAGTTGGCATTGACCTCGGAACAACAAACTCAGTAGTAGCCGTCATGGAAGGCGGCAAACCGGTTGTGATTGCCAATGCGGAAGGGATGCGGACAACTCCCTCGGTAGTTGCTTTCACAAAGGAAGGAGAACGCCTTGTGGGACAGATGGCCAGACGCCAGACTGTTCTCAACCCGCAAAACACCTTTTACGCCGTCAAGCGGTACATCGGACGCAAATATACCGAACTGACTCCAGAATCAAAACGCGTCCCTTACACAACTCGCCGCGACGAAAACGGGAACATCAAAATCAAGTGTCCCCGCCTGAAAAAAGATTTTGCCCCAGAGGAAATTTCGGCGATGGTTTTGCGGAAACTGGCCGATGAAGCCAGCCGCTATCTGGGACAAGAGGTGACGGGGGCTGTAATTACTGTTCCCGCTTATTTCAACGACTCGCAGCGACAGGCGACGCGCGATGCGGGACGAATTGCCGGACTTGAGGTCAAGCGGATTTTAAATGAGCCGACAGCGGCTTCTTTAGCTTACGGTTTGGAGAAGCGAGAAAGTCAAACTATTTTAGTGTTTGATTTGGGCGGTGGTACTTTTGATGTGTCTATCTTAGACGTGGGAGACGGAGTATTTGAAGTCAAAGCAACTAGCGGCGATACTCAATTGGGCGGCAATGATTTTGACTCCAAAATTGTGGATTGGTTGGCAGAACAATTCTTAGAAAAAGAAGGAATTGATTTGCGACGCAACCGCCAAGCTTTGCAGCGCTTGATCGAGGCGGCAGAAAAAGCCAAGATTGAGCTGTCGGGAGTCGGTGTCACGGAGATTAATTTGCCGTTTATCGATGCGAATGAAGATGGGCCTCTGCATCTGGAAACGCGGCTGACTCGCGGTCAATTTGAGGGGCTGTGCACAGATTTGGTGCAGCGGCTGCGGCGGCCGGTGAAACAAGCTTTGGCTGATGCAAATTTGAGTCCTTCTCGCATTGATGAAGTTGTGCTAGTCGGCGGTTCGACTCGCATTCCTTTGGTTCAGGAAATTGTTCGCAGTTTGATTGATAGAGAGCCGAATCAAAATGTGAATCCCGATGAAGTTGTGGCGGTGGGTGCGGCAATTCAAGCGGGCATTTTGGCGGGGGATGTCCGCGATGTGCTGCTGTTGGATGTGACGCCGCTGTCGCTGGGTTTGGAAACTATCGGCGGGGTGATGAAAAAACTGATCCCGAGGAATACTACTATTCCCGTCAGGCGATCGGACATTTTTTCCACTGCTGAAAACAACCAAACTGTGGTAGAAATTCACGTAATTCAAGGGGAACGGGAATTAGGCAGAGATAATAAGTCTTTGGGACGGTTTAAATTAACTGGAATTCCGCCGGCGCCGCGAGGGATTCCGCAGGTACAAGTAGCTTTTGATATTGATGCTAACGGGATGCTGTTGGTGACTGCTTTGGACAAAACTACTGGTAGGGAACAAAGCATTACTGTGCAAGGTGCTTCGACGCTGACTCAGCAGGAAGTGAATCAAATGATTCGCGAGGCGGAACAGTTTGCTCAAGCTGATAAGTTGCAGCGGGAAAGGGTAGAAAAACGCAATCGCGCTGAAGCTTTAGCTTATCAAGCCGAGCGGCAGTTGCGAGAGGTGGCGCTCGATCGCGGAATGCAGTTTGCTCAAAGAAGCCGCCAGCGAATTGAAACTTTAATTCGGGAATTGCGAGACAGTTTGGAACGCAATGATGAGCGGGGAGTTGACCAAGTTGGTTCGGATTTGCAAGATGCTCTTTATGATTTGAGCAGGGAAGTTTCAGCTTTTGCTGATGATGACGATGATGATGATTTCTTTGAGTCTGTGAAGCGGACTTTTACGGGCGACGGTACCAAGCGGCGCAGCGATGACAGCAGCTATTATCAAAATGCTAAACCGTACAGGCGATCGACTGTCGATCCAATTCCCGATCGTATGGGCGATCGTATGGGCGATCGTATGGGCGATCGTATGGGCGATCGTATGGGCGATCGTATGGGCGATCGCAGAAGCAGTGCTAATCGCCCCACTCGCCCTTATCAAAATCAAAGCGACGATTGGGATGATGACGACGATTGGTTGTAATTGAAGGAAGAAGGAAGAAGGAAGAGGGAAGAAGGAAGAAGGAAAATAGTGGATTTTATGCAGAGAATTTGTGACGGCTGTTTTCCTCATTCTTCTGGGATCCTTTCTTTCTCCTCTCCTACACTAGACTTCTTTGAATTAGATAAAGATTACTATGATAAGTAAGGAGAAAATTATGTTGTATGACCCATAGAGAACAATACATCTGGCAGCGGGGTATTTATCTTTGTCAACTTTGCTACGAATTAACTAAATATTTTCATTCGTCTGAAATTTATGGTATTACCAGTCAAATTCGCCGTGCATCTGTATCAGTACCAGCTAACATTGCGGAGGGATATGGGCGTGTTACTAGACAAGAGTATATTCGATATTTGCGAATAGCTCTCGGTTCGCTCAGAGAACTGGATACTCATCTAGTGATTTCTGAAAGAGTAGGGTTAGCAGCACCAGAAAAAATCTCACCAGTTATCAAAGAAGCAGATGAGCTCACACGATTAATTGTCAGTACAATCAACAAACTAGAAGGATAAAACCTCATCCTTCTTCCTTCTTCCTTCTTCCTTCTTCCTTCTTCCTTCTCCAACTATGCAGAATTTTCGCAATTACTATCTAATTTTGGGAGTGCCCAAAGATGCCTCGGCTGATGAGATTAAGAAAGCCTATCGACGGCTAGCCCGACAGTTGCACCCTGACGTAAATCCGGGGGACAAATCTGCTGAAGATAGGTTTAAGGATATTAATGAAGCTTACGATATTCTTTCCGATATTGACAAGCGGGCTCAATACGATCAGTTTAGTAAATTCTGGAAACAAAAGGGATTTCAAGGCAAGCAAGGGGTGCGACTTCCAAATTTCAAAACTTGGGGAAACAGTAAAGCTACCCGCAAAAGAACCGCGGAAGATGTCGATTTTAGCGATTACTCTGATTTTAATAAATTTCTGGATCAAGTGCTCGGAAGGCGCCGGGAAGTGAGGATGGCGACCGCGAATGATGCACCGCGAGTAGACTCCTATGAACCGTGGAGTACGGCTTCTAAGAAAACGAGTTATGTAGCTAATTCTAGGGAAGATAGAAGGGATGTGGACGATCGCGAAATTCGACGGGATATAGTCGATCGCGAAATTCGACGGGATATAGTCGATCGCGAAATTCGACGGGAAACAGTCGATCGCGAAATTCGACGGGATATAGTCGATCGCGAAATCAGAAGAGACATTGAGACCAGGCTAACTCTGCCTTTGGAAAGGGCTTATTCGGGTGGTACCGAGCGAATTCGTCTGGAAGATGGGCGAGCGATCGAGGTGAATCTGCCTCCTGCTATGGTATCAGGCCAGCGGATTCGCTTGCGAAATCAAGGTATGGGCGGCGGGGATTTATATTTGAAAATCACGGTTTCTCCCCATCCATTTTTTCGATTGGAAATGTCGGAGATTTGCTGCGAATTGCCACTGACTCCCAGCGAAGCGGTGTTGGGGGGAGACATTGAAGTGCCGACGCTGGACGGCCTGGTAAAGATGAAATTGCCGCCGGGAGTAACCTCTGGAAAGCGGTTGCGGCTGGCTAACAAGGGCTATCCGACCGGAAATGGCGATCGGGGCGATCAATTGGTAGAAATTCAGGTGTTAATTCCCAAAGAAATTAGTGAGGAGGAACGGGAATTATACGAAAAATTGCGGCAGATTGAGACTTTTAAACCGCGTCAGGATGTATCGGTTTAATGTAGAGTACGCAATGCGCCCGTTTAATTTTGTATGGGCGCAATAATGCGCGCCTTACTACTAATTGTGTACGAAAAATTAGGAGATGCTTGGCTAAATTTTACTGACATATCAGATTTAGCGACTTGGCGGTAAATAGATAATAACAAATCCGTTGGTATCGGAATTATTCATCTCTCTCTTCTCTTCCTCAGCGCCCTCAGCGCCCTCTGCGGTTAAATCATTCCGAAACAATTGTAAACGATATGATTTGTCGCCAGAATAGCCGATCGCACTTTCAGCTATCCTGGATAACATAAGTAAAATTACTGTTGTGATTCTTCCTGAACTAGCAGAGAATTAATACTAAGGTAATTTTCCCACAATTAGGAGCATTCTGCCGCGATGACTCAAATGCCCCCCCAATGCACAAATCTGCAAGAGCAAGTTGACTCTTTACTGCAACTGCTGCGTCAGGAATCGTCTTTGCGACAACAAGATATTACGGCGGTACAAGCTTCTCTGAAAAAGGCAATTTCTCCTGAGTTTGAGATTGTGTTTGCCGGGGCTTTTAGTGCGGGAAAATCGATGCTGATTAATGCTTTGCTGGAGCGAGAATTGCTCTACAGTGCGGAAGGACACGCGACAGGTACTGAATGTTATATCGCCTTTGCTGAGCCGGATAAAGAGCGAGTTGTTCTCACTTTTTTGAGCGAAGTTGAGATTAGCCAGCAAGCTTCTGTGCTTTGCGAGAAGTTAGGTTTACCTATTGAACTTAATATTAATCAAACAGATGTAGTGTCGCTGTTATCTCAGGGATGTAACATAATTATTGAAACTGAAGGCGGCGAAAATAAATCGGAACTAGCCAAACAAGCTAAGGCTTTGATGCTGCTGTTAGAAGGTTTGGAGGCGAATCGCGATCGCATCCAAACTCTCGAAAACGCTACCTACTCGATGGAACAGTTTAATTTTTCCAATCTCAAGGAAGCTGCTAGTTATGCCCGTCGCGGTAGTAACAGTGCGGTACTCAAGCGAGTTGAATATTACTGTTATCATCCGCTGCTGCAAGATGGCAATATTATTATCGATACGCCGGGAATTGATGCACCAGTGCAACGGGATGCAGAATTGACTTATGATAAGATTGAAAGCCCCGATACTTCCGCGGTTGTCTGCGTTTTGAAAGCAGCTTCGTCTGGGGAAATGACGACAGAAGAAACCGAGTTGATGGAAAAAACACGGGGAAATCCGGGAATTCGCGATCGGCTGTTTTACATTTTTAACCGAATTGACGAAACTTGGTACAACACACAACTGCGACAGCGGTTAGAAAATCTGATTAATTCTGACTTTCGCGATACTGCGAGAGTTTATAAAACTAGCGGATTGTTGGGATTTTACGGGAGTTTGATTAAAGGGGCAACAGGGCGCGATCGCTTTGGTTTAAATACAATATTTGCCAGCAGCCAAGGGCGAGTTTCTGTAGATAATAAATTTGATTCAGACTCGATAGGTAATAGTGAAGAAACTCCGCAATTTATCAGTGAATTTAACCGATACTGTGCGAACTCCGGCAAACTGTCTCCCAGCAAATTTCGGATTTCAGTGAACAGCTACGAAACACCAAATGAAAACTACGTGCGGATTCTTGCAGAACAAGGACAACCATTAATTGCTCAATTAATTCAAGATAGCGGTATCGAAGATTTTCGCACAGCCATCACCCGTTACCTCACCGAAGAAAAACGCCCGCAACTATTCAAAAATCTCGCTGACGATTTAGAAGATTTGTGCATTCAACTGCGGAAACATTACCAAACAATTCAGCGGAATTTGGACAGCCAGCCCCGCGAAATTGAAGCAATGAAAGCACAGGAACTTTTGCGGCTAAATCAAGAATTGCAGCAAGTCGGACAGGATTTTCGGGAACATATCGCCGAAGAAGTCAATGAAATGATTATGAATAAATGCGATATTTTCGATACAGACTTTCGGCAACTGCAATCTCGGATGATCCGTCGCTTGGATGAATTGTTAGACGGATTTTCTGTTGAGGCTGCTTACGGGCGCACTTTGCGGAATCATCCCCGCAATGCTACAGCACCTTTAATTGCTGTTTTAGTTGAAGCACTTTATTATTTAGCGAATCAGTTGGAAGATATTTTAGTAGAGGCTACTAAATCACTGGTTGATAATTATTTCCAGTATTTGAAAGAAAGCGTTCGCAAGTCTGAATACTATCGATTACTCTATCGGTTGTTGGGGAATGATGGGGGCATAGAACAGCAGTTAGATGAGTTATCAAAGCGGGTTTCTGATGCTTTGGTAAATGCGGCTGGGGTGGAGTGCGATCGCTACGTGCGAGAAAGTCCCCGTTTTTACGACGAAGGCACATTTTCGATTTATCAATTTCGGGAAACATTGCAGCAAACTTCTCAAGGTTTCGACTGCGAAAACATGGTGGACGCCCAACCGGCAATTCGACAATTATTGCGGCTGGATTTCGAGCCGAAAGTATCTAGAACTATTCGGCAAACTTTCCGCCAAACTGTCAACCAAACCCTGAAAGAGCATTTGTTGCCGCTGGCCCAAAAGCAAGCTGATGATATTTTGCAGAAATACAGTCAAGCCCGCGATTATTTAGAGCAAAATTTAGCAGAGGAAGCTGAGGAGAAAATTGCTGGGAATCTGCGGCGGCAAGCTGAGAATGAGCAGAAGATTCAAGAGTACGATCGGGCAGTTTCGGGGATTAATAGTTGTTTGCAGGCGATGAAGCTGCACGAGCATTTGTTGCCTGTAATTCGAGAATATGATACAGTTTTCGCTGTTTCTGAGGGGAAAGATATTGATTGAATTCCAATGATAATTAGGGCAAATAAAATTCGCTTTTCATCATCTGCGTGAATCAGCGTTAATCTCTTGTCATCTGCGGCTCAAGAAATTCTCTTTTTTTGACCGCAGATACAGGCAGATAAACACAGATTAACGCAGATTAATTATATTAATTGCAGTTGCACGATCGGTGATTGTTGACTGGATTTTACGCCCGAGGATGCTACCGGATTTGATATGGCTTGCACAATCACGTTCGATTTTTCCCCGCGAAGCGGTTTAACGGCCGAGTCTTATCAGGTGTTCTTAACCGGGATGCAGTATCATCTATAATAGTTAATGTGATTTGTAAATCACCTACAAAATAAGCCAATAAATCAGGTTTACTTATGAGTAAGGACGATACTGAAGAAAGATTTATTAAATTAGATTTTGAAGAAGTTTTGTGGCTGGTAAACGAATGGGAAAGTCTAAATAAAGATTTAGGAGTCAACTCCTATTTTAAGTATCCAATCATTAGTAGTGGTCAATTTCAAACTTATATAAAAAACTCGCTCAATATATATGAGCCGATAAAATCTGTGCTATTTGCTGAAGGCATAGCAGGTAAAGTTCTTAGGTTTGGTTCTCCAGCATGGCAAAAAGGAAAAATTCGAGTTAAAATAACTGTAGAGTTTTGCCCCGACGAACCAGAAGTTGAAGAAACACCAGACAACAATCTATTAGAAATTAGCCCGCCAGAATCACCGCTTGACGATTTGCGCCGCCAACTTTTTACTCAAGAAAATCCACCGAACAATTCATGACTAAAACCCCAAGAATCCCAATTCCCCCAGAAGTCAGAAAATACGTATTCGATCGCAATAAATACCAATGCCAAAGCTGCGGCCAAACCAAACTAGAAACCCAACTGACGATCGATCATATCATCCCCCTAGCCCGCGGCGGCAGTAACGACATCAGCAACTTGCAAACCCTCTGCAGCATCTGCAACCAAAAGAAAACCGACAAACTAGACCCCCGCTTCCGCCGTCACTTTGACCTTTGATATTTAACAGTATAATAAAATCAGCAATTTAAGCTTGAAATTGCTAACCTCTGTTCGATCGCACTTTTAATTCCTAGCTTGGATAACTGCAATGCTGACAAAAACAGTAGACGTGCAAGAAGCACAGACAAATTTAAAAGAGTTATTATCTCTAGCACTTAAAGGCATAGAGGTTGTTCTCACAGAAGGTGGCATTCCCATTGTCCGTTTAGCGCCGATCGCATCCCCAACTAAGCAGCGTACAGCAGGATTGCACGCAGGAGCAATCTGGACAAGTAATGATTTTGATGAACCGTTACCCGACGAATTTTGGACAGGGAATGTATGAAATTACTGCTGGATACTCATGCATTCATTTGGTGGGATAGTTCCCCCCAAAAGCTTTCACCAAAGGCTTTGGCATTGTGCCAAAACCCCGAAAATATTTTGCTTTTAAGCATTGGCAGCATTTGGGAAATGCAAATCAAGATCCAACTGGGGAAGCTGAGTCTCAATCTGCCTTTACCAGAACTTATAGAAAGTCAGCAACAGACTAATAATATAGAAGTGTTACCTATTAATTTAACTCATCTTTTCGCCTTGGATAGCCTACCCAACCATCACAAAGATCCGTTCGATCGCCTGTTGATTTCTCAAGCGATTGTAGAAAACGCTGTGCTGGTGAGTGGCGATTCGATACTAGCCAACTATCCGGTAAAAATAGAGTGGTAACACCTACCATCGATAATACCGATAAGGATCGTCCCCATTCTCAAAATCCGTTTTGTAATCTTTGTGATAAAACTCCCCACTCGAACCGTTAAACACAGATTCATCCGCCTTAAAACTCGCCCCTAAATTAGCCAAAATCTGAGCATTTGCCCGGGTTTGCCGCCAGCGAGTAAAACGCAAATAAGTCTTAGTATCAGCATTCAAACTATCCGGATCAATCTGAGAAAAAATCGCCACGCCCTTGCCAACTTGTACCCGACTTAACAAACCGTCAGCACCGATTTCTCCCCCAGACTTAATCAACCAAGTATCATAAAAAGAGCGCGATCGCACATCTGAAGCACTAACCCCCTTCACCTCCTCCCAACTCGGAACCGCCAGCGAACCCCCGAAATCCTTCGCTTGCTGCAAACCCACACCCAAACCCGCAACAGGCACTTGACGCGGCAAGAAAAACGCCTTGCCGCCAGCATCCAAATAACCGCGCAAATCTGCATCTTTCAGATTCGCTTGTGTCCCCACAATTGCCAAACCAATATCATTAGAAAGCGAACTAGCGCGCTGATAAATTACCCCCAAACTGTCCAACTTCTGCGCATCCCCATCTCCCCCAATTAAAACCACTTTATCTGGCTTTCCAAGTACCGGAGAATTCATCCCGTAACTCACAATTTGTTGCACTAACTGCGCCGCCCCAGCATCTACAGAATAATGGTCTTCTAAATCCAACTCGTTTAAAATCAGCCGCCCTTTTCCGTAATCCAATTCCATCAGCGGCGAATAAGCTAAGTCAAACTCAGATTCCAAAATGGGGCGCCAACCGCTGCGGTGCGGCTTCTCAATTGAAGCGCTACTGACACCGCCGCGATTTCCCCAATGCCAGCCGTACCAAGGTTTATTTACTGGACTCAATTTAGGGCCAGTTTGGATCGTATCTGGATAAGCTTCAACCTGGGTGCTTTCCCCCACCCAATCCCGCAAATCTTCACTGTCTAAACCGCTAATGGCCGGATGGTTACTGTCAACTGGATAAGCGCGGCGACTGATGTGGCGGGCAACCCGGAAACCTGTATTTTCGAGCCATTCGCTACGCTGAGGAAACACAATTGCTTTGCCGCCGTTTAGCACAAAACTTTCTAAACTTCCCGGCAAGTTTTCCCCACTCGAAAACGCTTCTCTACCGATAATTAATAGCGATGAAACTTGCGAACCATTCCACGGTACAAGCTGATGACCTAACTGTTTTAACATTGCAGATGTTTTGCCGGCTGGATCGAAGATTGTCAGCGTATCTTTGCTTTTGGCTTGATTGGCAAAAACCCGGAAAGCAAATGTATCAGAATGCGAGCGATCGCCCACTCGCGCAGTCAAGCGAATTTCGCCGTCTGCCTTGCTAGAAATGGTATTTGGCAATTTTACATCTATTGGGAAAAACAGCGTTCCTGCCGGAGCAATTATCCCTTTTTTATCGCCTTTTTTTACTTCTTCCCCCCCCACCAAAACCCGCCAATTAAACGAAAATTCTTGTGGCGCCCGCGTATCGTTAATTAACACTACTTGCTTTGCCAGTTTTCCACCGACAAACAAATTGTGATCTTTCGCAGTAAAAACCGGGCTAGCACCAGCAATCCAAGCCAAAGTCGAGCTATTATTTTTCATAAGTGCCTCGCCCCCAGGATGAACAGTGTAAGCTTCTGGCTGCAAATAATTCAAACGATGATTCGAGACTTGCTTCAAATAAACTCCGCGGCGACCAGGTTGAAATCCCCCAATATCCACTTTTTTTCTGCCAGCCTCGGAAATTTCCCAACCGTGTCCGTTATTCCAAGGAATCATCCCCCCAGACATTCCAAAAGTCCGCCAACTCCGCCAAGTATTGGTACTGAATAACTGCTGCAACTTTTGAAAAGCTGGTGCAAAATCTAACTCTTTTTTACCATGCCAGCTTTGATACTCCTGACCGTTGACAAATCGCTCGCGAATTTTAGCTTTATAAGTGGCAGTTTCCAACTCGTAAGCCTGGTTGCCAAAATAAATTGCTGCAAACTCAGTCATCCAAGGTTCGCTGGCAATCACCTGAACAAAACCTTTGCGGTTCCGCATCATCGTTGCGTGCAGAGGAGTCCCAAACTCGACTGCCATGTAGGGCATTTCCCCGGTTTTGCTCCACTCAGAAATCCACTCTTCCCGTTCTTGCAAGGGAATCATATTTAAATAAGTATTCGACCCATAAACATCGCCGAAGTTGGCGCCGTGGTGTACCATCACAGGTCTGGTTGGGTCTGCCGATTTAATCGCAGCTAAAGCGTCATTTCCTAGGGGAGTGTTGACCCGCAAACGCTCGTTTTCCGACTGACTGATAGTTCCTTCTACTTTTCTTTTGCCGATGCGACGGGGATTTAGGTCGTCAGCGTTGGCGAAAAAATTAGGACTTGTCACCCACATTAATACTGATGGATGATTGCGGTAGCGGCGCATTTCAGTCACCATTCGGGCTTTCCAGCGGTCGTTCCACTGGCGGTTCTTCCACTTGCCGTTCCAAGCAATAGGACTAATATCTAAAGCGGGAGCTATAATTGGAAAACCTTTGAGGTCTGCTCTTTCGGAAAATAACTCTCGGAAGTGCCACGCACCCCGTTCGTCGTGATTCCAAGGCCACATTTGTGTTATGTTAAAACCGGCTTTTACATAGCTGTCAATTAGCTTGTCAGAAACTTCTACTGTCCCGCCTTCCCAAGAATCGGAGTGCACCTTTGGTCGCAGCCGCAATTCGGTTCCGTTTAAGAAAAATTTGCGCCCTTCTATCCAAAATTCGCGGAAGCCAAAAGGTTGGTCGTATTGCGTGTTAACGCCGCTGCCTTTTACTTCTAATTTCAGGGTGTAAAGATTTGGTTTGCCGACATCCCAAAGACGGGGATTTGGCCAATTCCACTGGACTTGTACGGTTTGAATTGGTTTAGCTTGAACCTGGGCAGTTCCGGTAAATTTTTGTTCTACTTTGCCTTTTTCGTCGAGCATTTGCGCGATTAGTTCAACTTGACCGTTTTGGGCAACGTCTTTGAGCTCTACATCTAATTTAATTTGCTTTTTTCTGGTGGAAGTTTGGACGAATAGGTCGCTAATTAGCGGACCTGGGGGAACGCTGAAAACCCGCACTTCGCCGATAATTCCCCGCGATTTCAACTGGGATTTTTCTGTGTAGATTTCTGTGGAGTCCATGATGACGGCTTTTTCCTTTTCGTTGGATACTGCCACGACTAAAATAGATAGGGTGTTTTGACCTGGTTTTGCTGCTTTGGTAATTTCAATAGTGCCGTAGGGCGATGCGATTTGACCGCAGTTAATGCCGTTGACAAAGATGACTGCATCGGTGCTGACTCTGGCTAAGTCGATAAAGATGCGGCGGTTTGTCCAGTCGCGGGGAATGTCTATATTTCTCTTATACCAAGCTTTTGATAGTTGTTTACTGTTGAAGTTTTCCCAATCTTTGCCGATGCCGCGAGTGATGATTCCGGGTACGGATTCGTTTGTTTCTTTTTGCCAGTCTCCGGGCACCCAGATGGAACCCCAACTTGGGGAGACGGGGGGTTTTTGGGGGTTGCCAACTGCGGGGACAAATTGCCAAGTTCCGTTGAGATAGATTTGGGATCGTTTGTTGTCGATCGCCCCGACAGCCGCCATGGTAAGATTGGGGAAGCCGATCGATATGCCTGTGTTGCTGCCAGAGTTAAAATTTTGAAGCGCGTAACCGATGAACCCGAAGACGGTGGCGGCTGTGAAAAATAATCCGATAATTCTTGCCAGCTTGTGATTCACTCGCTTATTGCTCCCAGAGATTAGCTGATCGAATTTGTCCCTTCATCTATAATAGCAGTTTATCCAGCACTAATCCCGCTGCAAATCTGTCTCGGGGAAGATGGCACTTCACCGACAAATGTGGTTTTGTATAGAAAAAATAGATAATTAGTTTTAACTTAGTTTTAACTAATTTGTTTCATAGACATAAGCAATAGTGCGATCGCGCCATCGCTACAGGTCAACAAAAATGAGTCGGTTTCAGGTCTTGCCCTTACCTATTAATTCTTATAGCATTGCTACATTTAGTGGCGGCACGGCTTTAATGCTGACAACTCTGTTACTGGTTTCATTCGAGGCAGCTCCTGTAATCTTACTTTTGGCTGCTGCAATAATTAGCGCTTGGTATGCTGGCTTAAAGTCCGCAAAACAAAAAGTAGAGATAGAAAGTAAGATTATTTCAAAAGTAATTGACACGACGGCTTGCTTGATTGTAGTTCTCGACCGCCAAGGACGGATTGTCCGCTTCAACCAAGCTTGCGAAAAAACTACAGGTTACTCGACAGCAGAAGTTCTTAATAAATATGTTTGGGATTTATTTTTAATTCCAGAAGAAATAGAGCCTGTTAAAACAGTTTTTACCAAACTTAGCGGCGAACATTTTCACAGCGAATATCAAAATTACTGGCGCAGTAAAAACGGCTCGAAGCGCTTAATTTCTTGGTCGAATACTGTGACGACAGATGGCGAAGGTTTGGTAGAATATGTGATAGGCACTGGCATCGATATTACAGACCGCAAAGAAGCAGAAATAGCCCTGGCTTTATCCTACACTAACCTAGAAAGCCGCGTCAAACAACGCACAGCAGAACTGACAGTAGCTAAAGAAGCGCTGCAAGCTCAAGAAGAACGATTTCGCTGTTTAAGTTCCTGTTCGCCGGCCGGCATTTTTATGGCTGATTTTGAGGGGCGCTACACCTATGCAAACCCTCGCTGTCAGGCTATTTGCGGCTTGAGTTTGGCTGAACTTTTAGGAGACGGTTGGGAGAATTGCATTCACCCGGAAGACTGCGATCGCGTATTGGCCCGATGGTTGGATTATACTCGGGAAGGTGGGGAATATGCGATCGAGTATCGCCTGCAAACACCAGAGGGAATTGTGCGCTGGATTAATGTTTGTGCCTCGCGGATGTTCTCGGACTCCGGCGAACTCATCGGATACGTGGGTACGGTGAGAGATGTTACCGAAAGACAACAAGCGCAAGCAGCTTTGAAAAGCAGCGAACAGCAACTGAGAACGCTGCTAGAAAATACGCCAGATATCATTATCCGCGCTGACAAAGAACTGCGTTATATTTATGTCAATCAAGCAGTTGAAAGAACCCAAGGAAAACCGCTTTCATTCTTCCTAGGTAAAACCAGTCAAGCAATAGGAATGTCGCCAGAACTGTGCCATATGTGGGATGAAACCATACACAAAGTGTTAGAAACAGGTCGAGAAAAAATCATCGAATTTCAGGCATACTCAACCAACGGCATCAGAACTTATCAATCCCGGGTAGTTCCAGAATTTGACAAAGATGGCGTACCAGAATCGGCCTTAATTGTCGCCCGCGATATCACAGAACTAAAACTTGCAGAAACTCAAAGATTGCAGTTAACAATTGATCACGCAGCAAGGGAAAAAGCGGAAATAGAACAGCAGCGCTCGGCATTTTTAGCAGAAGTCAGCAAAATGCTGGCTGCTGCGTTTGACGGGGAAACGGTGCTGCAAAAGGTAGCAGAATTAGCAGTAAATTCGATCGCCGACGGGTGCTGCATTCATTTGACCGAAACCGGGTCAAAAGTGCGTCTAGTCGCTGTGGCTCACGCAGAACACTCCACGATTGATACTATTAATAGCTTCAGAATCCTCAGCCAGATCCCCGACAATGCTGTTAACGGCTATCCGCTGGTAATCCGCACCGGAACATCCGAACTAATTGCCGAAGTGGATGAGGAGATTTTAGCTGCTGTCGCCGGAAATCCAGCAGACAAGGAAAAATTGCGTGAAGCGAAGCTATCCCGTAGGGAATCGCTCAATATCGGTTCTCACGCTTGTGTACCGCTGAAGGCTCGCGGGCGGGTAATGGGTTCCATCACTTGCTTTACCTCGAAGTTGGGCCGCCGCTACAGTGCAGAAGACATGGCAATGCTAGAAGATTTAGCATACCGCGTGGCGATCGCCCTAGACAACGCCAGACTTTACACAGAAGCGCAGCAAGCACTATCTCAAACAGCGCAATCCTTCGCCTTAATTGACGCGTTGTTAGAAGCATCTCCCCTAGCGATTTGCTTTCTCGATAGCGAAATGCGCTTCATCCATATCAATCATGTCTTAGCAGAACTCCACGGTTTGTCCGCCGAACAGCATATCGGTCAAGACTTCCGGGAATTGTTGCCAGAATCCGCAGCCAAATTTGCACCAATAATCCAGCAAGTTTTAGAAACCGGTCAGCCTGTTTTAAACGTAGAAATTAGCGGCGCCCCTCCTGGAAAACCAGGAACTTTAGGCTACTGGCTCGCCAACTACTACCCAGTTAAAAATGATAGGGGAGAAATAATCGGAGTCGGGCTAATTATCACAGATATAACCGCAGCAAAACAAACAGAATTAGCTTTGCGGGAAAGCGAAATGCGCTTCCGCAGCGTGGTAGAATCTAACATGATCGGCATCGGTTTCTGGGATGTCAACGGCGAAGTTACGGACGCTAACGACGCTTTGCTGGAAATGATTGGATATACGAGGGAAGACTTAGTTTCGGGACAGATCCGCTGGTCGGATCTCACGGCGCCGGAATACGCAGAACTCGATTGTATCGCCGTCGCGCAAGTCGCAGCCCAAGGAATTTGCGCGCCTTTTGAAAAAGAATACCTCCGCAAAGACGGCACGCGCTTCCCAGTTTTAGTCGGCGGCGGAAACTTCCAAGGATGCACAGACAAAGGAGCATTCTTCGTACTAGATATTACGGCTCGCAAACAAGCCCAAAACCAACTTCGAGAAAACGAAATACGCCTTCGCCACCAACTAGCAGAACTCGATTTAGTTTACAACACCACACCGGTCGGGCTGTGCTTTGTCGATACAAATTTGCGCTACCTCCGCATCAACGAATGCCTCGCTCAGATCAACGGCCGCTCGATCGCAGAACACCTCGGGCGCACCCTCACAGAAGCGAGTCCGGAAATGGCCGATATGTTAGAGCCGATTTACCGCCAAGTGCTGGCGACGCAAACCCCCGCGATCGGCTGGGAAATTAAGGCCGAAACCCCGCAACAGCCGGGAGTTTTGCGGGATTGGCAAATCAGCTTTTACCCCGTGATCGATGAATCAGGAACACTGCTGGGAGTCAGCACCGTGGTTGCCGAAATCACCGATCGCAATCAAGCAAAACGGATAATTCAGCAAAGCGAAGCCATATTCCGGCGGCTGATCGAGTCCAATATTTTCGGAGTCGCGATCGGCGATTTTAGCGGCCGCATCACCTACGCTAACGAATCCCTGCTCAATATGGTCGGCTACACCCGCTCAGACCTGCTCTCTGGTAACATACCGTGGGAGAGGATGACCCCCCCCGAATACCAGTACCTCGAGGTCAAGGCGGCCGGGGAACTGCAGGCTAAGGGAGTCGCAACTCCTTTCAAGAAAGAGTACATCCGCAAAGATGGCAGCCGCGTGCCAATTTTGATGGGCGCGACGACTCTGGGCCAGGACGATCGCGGACCAGAGACGATCGTCGCATTCTTCATCGACTTGACCGAGATCTCGCAGGTGGAGGCAGAACTAAAAAAGAATCAAGAACGGCTGCAAATCGCTCAGCAAGCAGGCAAAATCGGAACTTTTGAATGGAACGTCGAAACCAACGAGGTCGCGTGTACGCCGGAGTTCCAGGCTTTGTACGGGCTGCCGCCCGGCGGTATCGACAGCTATGAAAGTTGGGCCCAAATGCTGCATCCAGACGATCGCGCTGTTATTCAAAAGCAGATAAAGGCTGCGAGGGCGTCCGGGGAGGAATTAAACATTGAGTTCCGCATCTGCCGCCCGGACAAAAGCGTGGGCTGGATTGCTTGCAGGGCTAGGGTGTTTCCCGACGATTGGGGTTTGCCTTTGCGGATGATCGGGGTGAACGTCGATATCACCGATCGCAAAGAAGCAGAAGCAGCGCGATCGCACATCAATCAAACTTTAGAAGCCTTGATTCAGGCTTGTCCCCTAGCAATTACCCTTTTGGACGCCGACGACGGCACTGTGAAAATGTGGAACCCAGCCGCCGAGAGGATTTTTGGCTGGCGCCAATCAGAGGCGGTAGGTCAATTTGTGCCCAGCGTTCCCGCAGACAAGCGGGAGGAATTCATGGCGAATTTGAAAGGAATTCGCGAAGGAAACCCGATCGCCGGCATGGAAACCCAGCGCCAAAGGAAAGACGGCACTTCGATCGACATCAGTTTGTGGGCAACTCCAGTCCGCGACAGCAACGGCAACATCAACTGTATGTCGATCGTGGCCGACATCAGCGATCGCAAGCAAGTCGAGGCCGGGCGCGCTCAGTTGCTTGATCGCGAACAGGCCGCGCGGGCCCAAGCAGAAGCCATCAACCGCCTGAAAGATGAGTTTCTAGCCACTCTTTCCCACGAACTGCGCACGCCTATAAATGTGATTATGGGCTGGGCACAGACCTTGCGCACCCGCCCGTACACTCAAGAGGATTTAGCTTGCGGTTTGGAAGCGATCGAGCGTCAGTCGAGGGTGCAGGTGCAGCTAGTGGAAGATTTGCTCGACGTTTCCCGGATTATTCAAAACAAGCTGGATCTCAAACATGGCTGGTTCTACATGGTAAAAACGATTGAGGAGGCTCAGAATTCAGTTCGTTTGGCGGCAGAAGCCAAGTCTGTCACCGTTTCCTCAAAATTGGACCCCGCAGTCAACTTGATGTGGGGCGACGCCAAGAGGTTGCAGCAGGTAGTGTGGAATTTGCTCGCTAACGCCGTCAAGTTTACGCCTTCGGGGGGAACTGTGGAACTGCGCTTATCGGCGGTAGGTGTTACCGATTCCTCATCACCTAATTACGTGCAAATTAGTGTCAGCGATACCGGAAAGGGCATTTCCAAAGAGTTTCTGCCCTACGTGTTCGATCGCTTCCGACAAGCAGACGGCTCGATTACTAGGGCTGACAGCGGTTTGGGCCTGGGATTGGCGATCGTCCGGCACTTGGTGGAACTCCACGGCGGCACAGTGACTGCCGAAAGTCCGGGTAAAGACAAGGGGGCGACATTTACGGTGAAACTTCCTCTCAAGCAGCGTCGGAGTCGGCAACCTCTGTTGAGAGGCGAAAAGAAATCCGATCAAATGCGTCCGGGTATTTTGGCAGGTTTAAAGGTGTTGGTAGTTGACGACGAACCCGACAACCGCGATTTTTTGATGGTTGCGCTAGAATACTTCGGGGCGAGTGCGACTGCTGCTGCTTCGGCTGCTGAGGCGATCGACATTTTACAGCAGTCGCCGCCGCATATTTTAGTCAGTGATATCGGTATGCCCGCTGAGGACGGCTACTGGCTGATCCGCAAAGTGCGATCGTCGGCATCCGACAAAATTAAGCGCTTGCCGGCCGTGGCGCTGACAGCTTATGCTAGCGAAGAAGACCGCGATCGGGCGCTCGCCGCCGGTTACGACGAACACTTAACAAAGCCGATCGATCCCAGTCTCTTCGCCACCGTTTTAGCTAAGTTAACAAATTTGCATTAGGGCGAGCCGCGAGATACTGCTAACTCTGACCAAAAGTAATTTGGTCCGGAACCCCCGGATTCATCCGTGGAGGGAGAAAAAAGCTCCGAATCATCTTCACTTGCCCGCGGATTTATCACGGATCAATTCTTCAATCTAAAATCTAAAATCTAAAATCTAAAATCGATAGGCTGCTGTATACTAAACAACAAAAAATGGGAGTGTGAAGGAGCAAACATTATTCCTACAGCAGCGCAGTTACTCAAATGCTTTGTAGTTTGTTATATCCAATCTGTTAGCATCGGAATTATTCATATCTCTCTTTTCTTAATCTGCGTGAATCAGCGTCAATCCCTTGTCATCTGCGGTAAAGAAATTCTCTTTTTTAAACCGCAGATGAGGGCAGATGCAACACAGATTAACGCAGATAAATTCTATCAATTTTGGTTGCACCATCCATCCGTGATTGTTGAATGTTGACTGGATTTGACTCTTCCTTACGTACTTGCTCACCGAGAAGATCGGGAGGCTTTCAATGCTTTTGGCGATCGGCTACATGAATCTGTAGCCGTAATAGAGGCAGCAGTTGTTATATCAAATCCGCCCTTCATCGTCCTGTATTCATCTCTCTGTTCTCGAACTCTGCGTTCTCTGCGTTCTCTGCGGTTTAATCATTCCAATCCAACCGGAATTGATATTAAATGGTTGCACTTTCAGCACCCGAATCAAACTATTAATAAACTTCCCGAAAGTTATTAATAGTTTGAGTTTGACAGATTCCGAGAAAAATCAAACCGAAGTTAAACTTCAAATGATGGGTAGTTCTCTGCCAACTACTAAGCCATTTATAGAGCTTTTAATTAACGATATAATTGCCGAGAAACAGAAAAACCCTATAAAAGTTATGACAGTTTTTGTCAGTAGCAATCTATCAAATGCCAAACAGCTAGAAACAAAACTGGCAGAATAAAATTTTGACAGTCGCGCCCCATCTTCCCTAGTAGTTGGCTATATTGAACCCGGAGGAAAATTTCAGAGGCTGTAGGGCGCGCCAATTGCCCGGAAAGGCAGACTACAGCAGTTAAAATTCGATTACCAGCGCAATTCCCTCACACCCATGCCCATTTATCCCCTCAACCGCCCAGTCGCCAAACTTTTCAGCAAGCTTCCCCTGCGAACGGTTCTGATTGTTCCCTTTGTTTTGCAAACAGTCAGCGCCGTCGCGCTAGTGAGCTTTCTTTCTTTCAAAAGCGGTCAGGAAGCAGTCGAGGATGTAGCGCATCAGCTAATCGAACAAGTAGGAGAACGGATTAGCGATCGCCTCACCGATAATGATGGGCTGTCGGCAATCAATACCTTTCTGCCTCGGCTGCGCTTCTCTGGGTCGGGACACACTTTTATTATGGATCGATCGGGCAATCTGGTTGCCACATCCACACTAGAAACACCCTTGGTGACGCCAGCAAAAAAGCAACAGACGCGATTGCTAGCCACCAACAGCCAGGATCCCCAAACGCGAGATATTGCTCGACAACTCGCTAACCGATTTGGCAACTTCCGCACGCTGCAAACAACCCAGCAATTTACCCTGGCCCGCAAGCGCGATAGGCAGTTTGTCCGCGTCACTCCTTATGGAGATGCCCGTGGCTTGGATTGGTTGATTGTGGTGGTGGTGCCAGAGTCTGATTTCATCGATCGCCTTCAAGCAAATACGCGCAACACATTGTGGTTGTGCGCTGGTACGCTGTCGCTGGCGATCGCTCTCGGATTGTTGACGAACCGTTGGGTGACAAAGCCAATTATGCGCTTGAATACCGCCACCAAAAAAGTTGCCAAAGGAGAATGGGATCAACCTTTAGAAATTACACGCTGGGATGAAGTCGGAGAACTCGCCAATTCCTTCAATCAAATGGCAGCCCAACTACAACAGGCTTTTGCAGACCAAAAATCTTTAAATGAAGCCTTAGCGCACAGCGAGAGCCAACTCAATCAATTTTTAGAAGCCATACCTGCGGGAGTATCTATCCACGATGCCTCGGGAAAACTCGTCTACTTAAACCAAATTGCCAAGCGTTTGAGCGGTGTAGAAAATATTCCCGACGTGACTTTAGAAGAAGCAGTAGAAGTTTATAAAATCTACCGCCAAAACCAGCCGTATCCAACTGAAGAACTGCCCGCATTCCGAGCGTTGCGGGGCGAAACTGTGTTCTGTGAAGATTTAGAACTTCATCGAGATGGCGAAATAATTCCTCTTGAGGTGCGCGCCACACCAATTTTCGACGCAGGCGGAAACATTATTTATGCCATCAATGCTTTTTCTAACATCGCACAGCGCAAACAATCTGAAAAAACCTTAACTGACTACAATCGCACTTTAGAAGCCGTAGTGGCCGAACGTACCGGCGCCTTAGCTCGTGCTAACGAACTATTACAATATGAAATTGCCGATCGCCAATTGCTCGAACAAAAACTTTCCACTTCTAGCAAGCAAATTGTGAAAATATTTGAGTCGAGCGCAGATATTGTATTGATTTTCGACTTGGAAGAAAAAAATATCCAAATTATACCTACAAAAGGAATTTTTCAATACAACTATCACACGAATCAGATCGACTCCATCATTGAACAATTGATTCAAAAGGAAAGCGAGGAGATTTATTTCGCTCAGGTTCGACAGGCCTTGGAAACTAAACAAACTATTAGTTTTGATTACAGTCTGTGGATTAATAACCAAGAAGTTGGGTTTGCTGCTAAAATTTCGCCGCTGTCCGAGAGTTCTGCCGTTTGGGTAGCGCGCGACATTAGCGATCGCCAGTTGGCAGAATCCCGACTGCTCGAATCCCAAAAAATTGCCCGTATTGGCAGTTGGGAACACGATATCGCCACAACCACCACCACCTGGAGTGAAGAACTCTATCGCATTTACGAACTCGATCCGACTCAAAAACCGCTGCCAACCGAACAATTAATCGAGCGTTTTCATCCAGAAGATCGATCGCGCTATCTCACAATGGTTCGGGATCAACCTAGGTCAGGACAAAGCTTTGAAATTGATCTGCGGCTAATCAGAAGAGATGGCTCGCTCAGTTACATAGAAGTCAGAGGGAAACCAGTTTATGATGAAAAAGGGCAGTTGAGGCGTTTGTTTGGCACAGTCTTGGATATTAGCGATCGCAAACAAGCCGAGTCAGCTTTACGAGAAAGCGCCGAGGGAGAACAAGCCATCGCCCGATCGATCGATCGCATCCGTCAATCCTTAGATATTGACACAATATTCCAAACCACAACCTCTGAACTGCGACAAACCATAAAATGCGATCGAGTCGGTATCTATCGTTTTAATCCTGATTGGAGCGGGGAATTTGTGGCCGAGTCAATGGGTCCGGGCTGGATGTCTCTGATGCAAAAACCCAACGATTTTAATTGGCCCAAAAATCTCGTCGAAGACTCTCGCTGTACCGTTAAAACTATGCAAGCCGGTCCTCAGCCAGTGCGGGATACCCATCTACAAAAAAATCAAGGCGGTATGTATGCTAGAGGCGTTCCTTACCGCATAATTGAAGACATATACAGCGCTGGCTTGAGTCCTTGTTACCTGGAACTGTTAGAGCAATTTCAAGCTAGAGCCTACGTTATTTTCCCCATATTTTGCGGCAATCAACTTTGGGGTTTGCTCGCCAGCTATCAAAATTCTGCACCCCGCACTTGGCGCGAAGCAGAAATCAATATTGGGCGGCAAATTAGCACTCAACTGGGAGTGGCCTTACAACAAGCTCAATTACTCGAAGCCACTCAACAGCAATCAGTACAGCTCCAACAAGCCGCCTGGGCAGCAGAAGCCGCCAACGTCGCCAAAAGCACTTTCCTGGCAAATATGAGCCACGAACTCCGCACCCCGCTCAACGCAATTCTGGGATTCTCGCAATTGATGCAGCGCTCTACCAACCTCAATCGCGAACAACAGGAAAATATCCGCATCATCAACCGCAGCGGAGAACACTTGCTAGCTCTGATCAATCAAATATTAGATTTAGCCAAAATAGAGGCCGGAAGCATTACCCTCAACCCAACAGGCTTTAAATTAAGCAGCCTGCTGAACGAGGTGGAAGAGATGTTTAAACTCCAGGCACGGGAGCAAAAATTGCAGTTAATATTTGACTGCTCTAGCGATATCCCCGAATACGTGCAAACCGATCAACTTAAGTTGCGCCAAGTTTTAATTAATCTGCTTTCTAACGCCATTAAGTTTACGAAAGAAGGAGGCATTACGGTAAGAGTAAGTTCGGTTATAAAGCATGAAAAGCAGCAATTACCAATCAGTAATTACCAATTACATTTTGAAATAGAAGACACTGGCTCCGGCATGGCGACCGATGAGTTAGATAAGCTTTTTCAAGCCTTTGTGCAAACCAAAACAGGGCTAACATCTCAGCAGGGAACAGGCTTGGGGCTGGCTATCAGCCAACAGTTTATCAAGCTGATGGGCGGTCTGATTACTGTACGCAGCAAAGTGCACTTCGGCACCACCTTCGCCTTTGATATCCCCGTCAGCGCCGTTGATGCGACGGTCATTCAACCCGTACAGCCACCGCGTCGGGTGATAGGTCTGGAACCCAATCAACCGCGCTATCGTATTTTGATTGTGGACGATAGCGCGGACAACCGCCAACTGCTAATCAAACTGCTGGCTGTCTTTGACTTTGAACTCATAGAAGCCAGCAACGGGCTAGAAGCTATGGAATCGTGGTCGAGTTTTGAGCCGCACTTAATTTTTATGGATATGTGGATGCCGGTGATGGATGGATATGAAGCGACGAAACGCATTAAAGCCACCGTTAAAGGTTCAGCTACCGCAATTATTGCCGTGAGTGCCGCTAAGGCCGAGGAAGGGCGAACCGTTACTGTATCAGATGATTGCGATGACTTTATCCACAAACCCTTTCGAGATACAGAAATCTTTGCCACCCTGCACAAACATCTCGGAGTGCGTTACATTTACGATGAACCGCAGAGTGTGCCCGAGTCAACTCAAATCGAGGCTGCGACTCCAGAGACTCTTGCAGCTTTACCCGCCGATTGGCTGGCAGCTTTAGAGAAAGCCACAATTGAGTGCGATTTAGAGCTAATTCTGATCCAAATTGAGCGAATTCGCGATCGAAATGACGCTTTAGCTAGCGCTCTAGCCGCATTGGCTAACGAGTTTGAGTTTAATCAAATACTAGCTCTCATCCATCCCGAAACAAAATAGAAGAGGGACAGAGTTAATATCGATTCCGGTTGCACCGTCCGCATTGTTGACTGTTGACTGTTGACTGTTGGCTGTTGATATCATGTCCGATTGATCGCCCATAATACAATTGGCGGGGCGGGTTTTTGAGATGGTCAATTATTGGCAGGTATGGTTGATGAACCCGCCCCTACAAAAATCGCGGTCGCTCGACCGGAGATGATATATCATATCAACTCCGCTAGCATCGTCGGGCGTCAAATCGAATCAACAGTCAATACTCAACTACCCCGTCAGTTTTTCGACCCCTCCTTCAACAGTCAACAGTCAACAATAATCCCGGTGCAACCGGAATTGATATCAGATAGATTGTACCCGAGCATCTGTAGGGACACGGCAATACCGTGTCAGACGCGGTAATTGCCGTTTTCCTACGGTTCGTAGTCAGGACTATTGTGTTTACTTTAAATCCAGCAATCCGCTAGTTTTTAGCTTGGGATTAAACCGGATTTCTTCAGTTACACCGCGAGCTTTGAGGAGCGTTAAAATTTCATTTTCCACCCGCCGCGCTACATTTCTTAACAATTTATCTTTGGCAATTTCATCGGCGATTATACCTTCATAATTTGCCGTTTCTTGGGCCGTCATCGCAGTTTTGGTGTCGATGGGATTGTTCCACTTGGCAGCATCGACACCATTGCCTTGGGGTTGGGAACCGTTTTCGGCAATCCAACTCGATCGAATGCTTTCTAGAATAGTGCGGCTGGGTTTCTCGATTGTTTGGACTTTCAGCCAGTAGCAATATTGGGTTTGGCGTACCAAATGCTGTTTGAGGCTGAGGTAAATATCGCGAGAATAACCGACAAATTGCAGGACTTTCTCGTTGTCAAAAATCGCGTAAACGCCAATTTTTCCCTGGAAAAAATCGGGCAATTTCCCCTCGGAGTCAATGTAGGGAATGAATTCTAAGCTGGCGAGAGAGTGAATGTCTTCTGTCATCCGATTTTAGATTTTAGATTTTAGATTTTAGATTAAACCACAGATTAACCAGCCTTGACCTAACTCTTGAAAACGCGATAAACGGCACAGAGACGGCTGGGTTTAAATATTTTGGCTTGGAACATGAAATTAGGCGGGACGTTGACGATCGCAAAATCGCTCGATTCGTGATACTTTTCAAATTCAGCAGGCATTCCCTTCGGCGTCTCGCTGCTGTAAGGGACGGGCTGAAAAAATAACTCGGTAAACTCAATGCGCGAGCACTGCAATTGTACCGCTACTTGTTGGAGAAAGCTTTCACCGGTTAATAAACCCGACAGTGCAGTTTTAGCATCAGGTTCGAGGACAAAACTGGCATCGTAGCTTTCAATAATCTTAAGACCCATTTTCTGTATACTCCTGACAGACGGCGGTTAACGGTTATCGGTTAAATGTTGAGCGATCGACTTATTTTGAATTTTACCTGACACTGACCGTTTTGAAAGCAAAAGCCTTTCGGCAGAAGGTAGGAGGTCAATCGATTTGAGATTTGAGATTTGAGATTTTAGATTGAAGCATTGACCCCACGGATAAATTCGGGGGGCAAGTTTCATCGGATACAGGTTTTTTATTTCTGGACGGATGAATCCGGGGGCTTGTATCCTGGATGCTTTCGGTCAATAAAAACTTCACAATTCCTAAATTTTGACCAATAGCCCTGATTTATTTCCCGATCGCTTTTATCATGTCCCTATCGGAATCTACCAGACTACGACAAAAAGGCTATGCAGAAGATCGAAGACGCATCATTCCCAGCTTTGAGAAGTGCCCCGAACCAGCCGGACTGGCTAGAATTGGCAGAATACGCCTCTGTTGCCGGTTCAGCGATTGGCACGATTGCAGCAGGATTGTCGGGTCAAATTCTCTACGCTGCCGCCCCCTTAACCGCAGCACTCTCCCTGAATCTCGCCAATCGCCAGCGTTTCGAGCAACAAATGCAACAAAAGGCAAATTCTGCCCTCGCGGAGGTACAAGCCTCCGTAGAAGGTCGCTCTCGGCAACTTCAGATACTACCTGGAGAACCTGCGGAACTCTACACTGCTGTCTCCGACTTGCAGCAGAAACTAAGCGGCTTGGAATCGGGGGCCATCGCCGAGGTACAAGCTGCCGTAGCCGGACTCGAACGCCAAGCGCGGGCGCTTCCTGCAGATTCTCAGGAGTTCAACACGCAACTGTCGGATTTGCAGGAAAAAGTCCGAATTTTGGAAAATAGCGCCCTGAGAGAGCATGATTGGGAAAATGTCAACGTCCGATTTTTATTGATGGGCGAAAAGTTAACTGAAGTTAAAACTATTACGGCTCAGTTGCAGGAGCGATCGAACGAAGTAGACTTGAATGAAATCCAAGGTTCTCTGAAGCAATTGCAGGATTTGCTCGATCGACCCACAATAGACACAGGGATGCTGCAAACCGAGATTCAGCATTTGCAGCAGCAAGTTTCCGAGTTGCAGCGGCAAAATCAAGAAATTGTCAAGCCTTATTTGCAGCGTCTGACTCGCGCCGTGAAGAAACTATCAGCAAATCTTTCTCAGTAACATGAGGTGTTCTTGGGCATTGGGCAAACAGGGCATTGGGCATGGGGCATGGGGCATGGGGCATGGGGCATGGGGCATTGGCCAAACAGGAAGAGTACCTTACTTTCCTGAGAACCGCTATAGTCGTTAGTTCTTAGTTTTTCGTAGGGTGTTGGGCCCTCCGCGCACCGAACCCCAGTCCTTCCTAGGGTGCCGGCGGTGCCGCGCACCTTACCCATTACAAATTCCCCATTACCAATTACCCGTTACTAAATTTTTGCCAAGCTTGCCAGAAAACATAAATCGATAACACTGCCAAGAACGATCGAAAAGCTAAACTAACAATACGATCGGGCAAACTCGGCAAAAACCGCGTGCTCACCTGCACGCCCAACAAACCGCCGCCGCCGAGAATCAACCCCGCAACCCACCAAACATTTCCGCGCGCCGCGTGTCCCGCCGTCGCCGAAATTGCCGTGATGACGATGACGCCCAAGCTCGTTTGAATTGCGGTTTTAAGGCTTTCTCCTAACAGCAAAATTTGCAGGGGAACCATAATCACGCCGCCGCCTACGCCAAACAAACCCGCTAATAAACCCGCAGCACTGCCGGTAGCAATTTTAGCCAAAGTTGGATGGAATAAAATATTTGAATTTTTTGGTAGTTGGTAATTGGTAATTGGTAATTGAGGATTTTCCCCTTGTCCGGCTTGTCCTCCTAGTTCGCCTTGTTCTTCTGCAGCTTCCTGCTTAGCCCTCAGGTGCGATCGTAATTCAATCAAATAAATATTCACCCACAGCAACAGCCCAAAAGTAAGTAACAGCAAGTAAGGGGGAAATATCCCCGCCAAATAAGCACCGATTTGTGCTGTGATGACGGCTGGAAATCCGATGCCTGCGACTTGACTCAAGCTGAGGTAGCCCATGCGCCAATTCTGGATGCTGCCAGAAATAGCTGTAATGACGATCGACAAACCGCTAGTAGCAACTGCTTCCACCGGGGCGTAATTGAGAGCCACCAACAAAGGCACGATCACCGTACCGCCGCCGATACCCAAAAATCCAGCTAGAATTCCGGCAAAAAGTCCGGCCGCACCCAGAATCAATAATTCGCTGACAGTCATCAGATTTTAGCTTTTACTATGAGTAGAAATTTTAACTTAAAACTCAAAATTCACAAGTCACAAGTCAAAACTCAAAACTCAAAACTCAAAACTCAAAACTCAAAACTCAAAACTCAAAACTCATTAGTTGTGCCGTCCGGCATAATTGCCCGCCTCAAATCTGCATCGCGGAAGTTAGTTCGATTGACATTAGCATCAATCAAAACCGCTTCCGCCAAAATAGCCGCGCTAAAATTAGACCAGCAAAGCTTAGCCCGGTACAAATTAGCACCGCTCAAGTTAGCGGAGCGCAGCGTTGACCAACTCACATTAGCAACTCTCAAATTAGCATTGCTCAGATTAGCTTCGGTGAGATTAGCTCCCACCATCGTTACTTGGCGCAAGTCTGCACCAGTCAGGTTTGCCCGGCTCAGCATTGCCCCGCTGAGAATTGCCTGACTCAGATTAGCTCTTTCTAAAAGCGCCTCACTGAGGATGGCATTTGTCAGGTTTACCGCTTTGAGAGTTGACCAACTCAAATTTGCTTTCATCAAATTAATGCGAATCATGCTAGCGTCGGTTAAGTTAGCCGCAAACAAATTCGCTTCGGTAAAGTTGGCTTCGGTCAAATTAGCTTCGGTCAAATTAGCCTTGGTCATGTTGACTTCTCTGGCCATGGAGCCGCGCAGGTTGGCTCCGATCAGGTTAGCCCCGCTGAGATTGGCGCGGCTCAAATCGGTACCGATCAGATTTGCTTCGCTGAGGTAGGCTTCCGTCATGTCCACTCCTGCCAATTTCACCTCGCGCAAGTTCGCTCCCGTCAGGTTAGCGCCTTTGAGGTTTGCGTCTTGGAAATTCGCTCGGGTAAAGTTAGCCTCGCTGAGGTTTACACCTTTTAAGTCGGCGCCGGCGAGGTTAATCTCTCGAAAAATTCTTTCTCCGGCCGCATATTGCCTCAGAATTCGATCGGCCTCCATGTCATTCGCCTCGCAATTATTTTCAAACGTTAGGGTGATGGGTTTTACCACATCATCCCAGATAACCACGGTATTAACCCTGTACGCTGTAGTATCTGTAGAATCTTTGCACTGCTGTCCTGGCAATGCTGTGCAACTGGCGGATAAAAGGCCTGACAAATATCAACGCTTCTGAGAAAATCAAAAATAGGGTAAAACTCTCGGCACTGGGTCCTCAAACAGCCAGCAGCAAAGAAAAACAGACAACAGACAACTCAACAACAGATAACTGACAAAGGAAATTTTAAAATGCCTGAAAATTTGAGAAGCCAAGCTGTGACTGGGGGCGTGCAGCGCGCGCCCAACCGGGCAATGCTGCGGGCAGTCGGTTTTGGCGACGGCGATTTCACTAAGCCTATTGTGGGGATTGCCAACGGTTACAGCACGATTACGCCCTGCAATATGGGATTGAACGACCTCGCTTTGCGGGCTATTGCGAGTGCAAAGGAAGCCGGCGCGATGCCGCAGATGTTCGGTACGATTACTATCAGCGACGGGATCTCGATGGGAACTCAAGGGATGAAATATTCCCTGGTGTCGAGAGATGTGATTGCTGATTCGATAGAAACTGTTTGCAACGGCCAAAGTATGGACGGGTTGCTGGCTGTCGGCGGTTGCGATAAAAATATGCCGGGGGCGATGATTGCGATCGCCCGCATGAACATTCCTGCTATTTTTGTTTACGGTGGCACGATCAAGCCCGGACACCACAACGGACGGGATTTAACCGTTGTCAGCGCTTTTGAAGCAGTCGGTCAATTCAGCGCGGGCAAAATTGACGAAACAGAACTCAGCGCAGTGGAACACAAAGCTTGTCCGGGTGTGGGTTCTTGCGGTGGAATGTTCACAGCAAATACGATGTCGAGCGCTTTTGAAGCGATGGGCATGAGTTTGCCTTATTCTTCGACAATGGCTGCTGAGGATGCCGAAAAAGCTGACAGCGCTGCCGAATCTGCAAAAGTTGTGGTGGAAGCGATCCGCAAACAGTTGCTACCGAGCCAGATTTTGACACGAGCGGCCTTTGAAAATGCGATCGCAGTAATCATGGCAATCGGCGGTTCAACCAACGCTGTGCTGCATTTATTAGCCATTTCAAATGCAATCGGCGTTGAACTGTCCCTCGACGATTTTGAAACTATTCGAGCAAAAGTACCAGTGCTGTGCGACCTCAAACCCAGCGGCAAATACGTAGCAACCGATTTGCACAAAGCCGGCGGCATTCCTCAAGTAATGAAAATGCTGCTAGAACAGGGTTTACTACACCCAGACGCGCTGACAATTACCGGTCAAACTGTTGCTGAAGTGTTAGCAGATATTCCAGCCGAACCCCGCACCGACCAAGACGTCATCCGCCCTTGGAACAACCCGCTTTACGCCCAAGGACATTTAGCAATTCTGAGGGGAAATCTGGCAACAGAAGGAGCCGTTGCTAAAATTACAGGCGTTAAGAAACCGCAAATTACCGGACCGGCGCGGGTATTTGAATCTGAAGAAAATTGTTTGGATGCAATTTTAGCGGGCAAAATTCAAGCCGGAGATGTGATTATCATCCGCTACGAAGGGCCCAAGGGCGGGCCGGGAATGCGCGAAATGTTAGCACCAACTTCGGCAATAATTGGCGCAGGTTTGGGCGATTCTGTAGGATTAATTACTGACGGTCGCTTCTCTGGCGGAACTTACGGCATGGTTGTCGGTCACGTTGCACCTGAGGCGCAAGTAGGAGGCACAATTGCTTTAGTAAAAGAGGGCGATTCAATTACGATTGATGCTAACAATCGCTTGTTGCAGCTCAATGTTTCTGAGGCCGAATTGGAGCAGCGACGGGCTCTTTGGCAGCCTCCTAAACCTCAGTATACTAAGGGCGTTTTGGCTAAATATGCTAAGTTGGTTTCTTCTAGCAGTGTTGGTGCTGTGACTGATTTGGGTTTGGGTTAAAGTAGGAAAATTTGTAACCGCAGATGAAGCCAGATAAACGCAGATGAACGCAGATAAAATCCTATCTGCGTTCATCTGTGTCCATCCGCTGATATCTGCGGTTAAAAAATTCCAAATTAACGGCGCTGATTCAAAAAGCGACTTGCCATCGAAATTGTGTCAGTAATATCTACGTCGCCGTCTCCATCTGCATCTAAAAACGTATTCAAAACAGGATTGCTGCCCTGGGCAGGATTTTGAGCGTTGCTGCCGGTTTTTAACAAATTCAGCACCAGGGGCACCAAAACAGGTATCATCGCCTGCACTGTGGCGTTATTCAAACCGGTTCTTTGGGCGATATCGGCTACTATCTGGGTCAGTTGGCCGGCTCCGAACAAACTCTGTACGGCCTGGGGATTGGGATTTGTGCCGCTAAATTGGTTGACAAGTTGTTGAGCTTGTGCGTCTCCCGACTGCGATCGCACGTCTTGCAATGCCGATCGCACGTATCCGCCCAAAACCGACATTGCTAGCTGAGTTGTGCCTGTATTGACGCCCTGGCTGCCGCTCAACTGCTCTACCGCACCAAGAATGTTGCCCAACTGATTGGGACTTGCTTGTTGGTTGGGATCGTCGATCGCGCTCAAAATTTGGTCAAATAGTCCCATAATTTTTGCTCCGTACAGTTGTTTCTCAACTTTAAATTATAGCAACTCCTATTTTTCAAGATTACGGAAAATAGTTTTGAGTTGGTATTATCGCTCATCTAGTGCCGTAGCGACAGCCTGTCAGTAAGCAATGTCCAAACTCATGATTTTTTATTTTTTACAATTCCTCTCACCTCGGACTTGCTTTGCCCATTCCCGTTGCTGAGGGAATTAGATTCGCGAGGAATTGCAGGTTTTGGCAGCGGATTTAGCATTAAATTCTCCTGCTTAATCGGCAGGGCGATCCCAAATTCCGTCCCGGTTCCTACCTCCGACCAAAAGTTAATCGTCCCCCCGTGTTTCTTCACGATAATTTGGCGGCCGATGGTCAATCCCAAACCAGTACCTACACCTCTCGGTTTAGTCGTAAAGAATGTTTCAAACAATTTTTGTTGGGTGGTGGCAGGTATTCCCATACCGTTATCGGAAATTCGCACTATCACTGAGTCGTCGTCCAAGTATTCTGTAGTAATCACAATCCTCGGCGAAAAATTAGGTGATTGCTGTTTGATTGACTCCGAAGCCGATTCTTGTTTCGCCTCCTCAGAGCTGCTTTTCTCCATTTTTGCTTTCTCTTCCACAGCATCTAGTGCATTGTTCAGAATGTTCACAAATACCTGGTAAAGCAAACCCATATAGCCTTCAACATTGGGAATGTCCCCGTAATTTCGCACCACTTCAATGCCCTGTTTGACTCGGCTGTTGAGCATCAGCAAACTGCTGTCTATGCAGGCGTGCAAATCGACGGAATTAGGGGTCGCATCGTCGAGGCGAGAAAAATCTTTCAAACTTAAGATAATAGCTTTGGCTCTTTCAGCACCCACTTGCATAGAGTCAAATATTTTCATCAAATCTTCTTTGAGAAAATCGATGTCTATTTCTTCGGCTTTGGCGCTCACTGCGGCGGGTTGCGGGTTGGGGATTTCTGTTTCGTAAGTTTTGAGCAAATCTAAAATATCTTCAACGTAAGTTCTGGCTGGGTCGATATTGGCATAGATAAAATTGATTGGGTTGTTAACTTCGTGAGCAACACCGGCTAACATCCGCCCCAAAGTTGCCATTTTCTCATTTTGAAGTATCTGGCTTTCTTGTTCAGATTTCAATTCTTCTAGCAAGTGATTTACTTTCTGAATCAGTTGATTCAGCGAAGATGCCAATACTCCTACTTCATCGGTGCTGGTAACTGGTACTTGCAACTGAAAATTAGATTCTTCAGTCACTCGCTGAGCAATTTTAGTTACAGCGGCGAGGGGTTTGGCGATCGCCTGACTGGTGAAGCCCGCCAGCAGTGCTGCAACGACGATCGACAGTGCCATGCTACCAAAAATTATTTGCTCCCGCAGCGCCTGCGCTCGCTGCAGCGCCTCCCGCCCTGCATCTTCTTGCAATGCGGCGCGATCGATAATTTCTGCTATATCATTGACCGCCCTATCTAGTTGCAACCCAATTTGATCTCGCTCTAAATTCGACAGTAACTTGAATTTAACACTTTTTTGCTGGGGTGTTTTTGGCAAACTACTAATTTTTTTATTAACTGTTTCTAGCTGATAAATGTAATTAGAAAGTAGCGGAGTGTAAGTTTTTTTGAACCTTTGTAAGCCTTCTATCTGTTCCTCCCTGTATTTCTGAGTTTTAAGTGCCGATAGGGAAGACTTTAAACTGTAAATATTGTTTTGTAGCTGTTTGTATTTACTGTCAAATATTTGGGGCTGTTCTAGCCAGTAACTCATCCATCTTTGGCTGTTTTGCGTCCGCAGTAAAGCCACCTGCAACTTATTTAAAAGCTGACTTTCTCGATTGATGTGTACTTGATTATTAGTTATTTGATAGTAATGATTGCCCGCCAACATCCCCGCAGCCGTTCCCCCAATCGCAACACAAAGAGCGAGTGCGTACCCACGGCAGATTTTGTCGTGAATACTGAGGTTGCCGCATAAACGGGCTATGTGAGCGAAATATTGGGGCTTTGGTGGCTGGCTCCCTTGGATGTTAGGCTCGCAAGAGGTAGAGAGTTCTTGTGAAGGCTGATTCAGATGTTTGATATGCATAGATGCGAACCTGTGAATAATTCACGCACTGACAATTCAGTTTAACTTAATTCGCGCCTGATTTAAGAGTACCCCATAGATACTTAATTTGATGATTTTTGTGAATTAGGACGCTTTTACCCGGCCTAAGAAACCCGGTTTCTCGTTACCGCTTTCAGAGCTTCGAGGACGCACTTACGTTAATAAACCGGGTTTCTGGGTACTTAATGTGATATTTTATTTTTAATGGGAAATATTACTCGGCTCGCGATCGAATAAATCACCGAATAAATAAGTAGGTAGATGGAAATAAGCCAGCCTGCTCTTTGGGCGGGCGATTCCCTACGGGATAGCTACGCTTCACGTCTGTAGCTGAGTGGTCGTGCAAGCTACAATTGCAGACTCGGGGGCTCGCGCAGTTGTCCGTCTGCACCAGCGGCCGCTAAAACCCCGCAAATCGCGCCCGCAGTCGGACAGAATCGGGAGTTGCGGGCTCGCGCAGTACGATCCTCTTCGAGGGCTTCGCTAACGGGCGCTTCGCCATTTTAGATTTTAGATTTTAGATTTGCAATGACTGATGACTATCGGCGTAATGTAAAAATCAAAGCATAACCCTTTTATTTGCCGCTTTCCTCATGCCTTTGCCGCGCCTGTTAACCTTAATTGCTGCTTTCTGCCTCGCCCTGGGGCTGATTATTGGTCTGGTGAGTTCCTTAACTGGGCTTTACAGTCAAGTTGCGTGGTCTGCTTCTCCGCTACTGGCTAATTTGCTGATTTTCCTGATAATTGTACTTTTGGCAACGCTAATTTTTGCGCTATTTTACTATTTTAGGCTGCTGCAACGCCCCCAGAAAGTTAAGGGAAAACGGGCGATTAATCCGAAGGTTCCTGTTGTCAAAAGTGAAGCTGCTTCGGAAAATCTCAAAGCAATCAGGCAACAAGTCGATCGCATTCAAGATGAAGTAGCGCGGCAAGCTTTGCTGTTGAGAGCCCGCGAAATTGAAGCTAGCATGGCTCGCGGCAACGTTCGAGTAGTTGTTTTCGGCACCGGTTCTGCAGGCAAAACTTCCGCTGTCAATGCGCTGGTGGGGCGGATGGCGGGACAGGTGGGCGCGCCGATGGGAACTACCGAAGTTGGGGAAACTTACACTCTGAAATTGAAAGGAATCGATCGAGAATTAGCAATTACTGATACCCCAGGCATCTTGGAAGCAGGAGTAGCGGGAACCTATAGAGAGGAATTGGCGAGGCAGTTGGCGGCGACGGCAGATTTGATCTTATTTGTTTTGGACGGCGATTTGCGCAAATCCGAGTACGAACCGCTGCGGGCTTTGGCGGAAATTGGCAAAAGGTCGATCGTGGTTTTTAATAAAGTTGACCTTTATCCCGACAGCGACAGAGATGAAATTCTCGCTCAACTGCGGCAGCGAGTCAAAGGTTTTGTATCAGCAATGGATGTAGTCGCGATTAGCGCCAATCCGCCAAAAGTTGTACTAGAAGACGGCACAATTTTTCAGCCAGACCCGGATATTATGCCATTAATTCGGCGCGTCGCTGCGATTTTGCGAGCCGAAGGCGAAGACTTAATTGCGGACAATATTTTGCTGCAATCTCAGCACTTGGGAGACCAAGCGCGCAAGTTAATTGACGCTCAAAGGCGACGGCAAGCTGATAAGGCAGTAGAGCGATTTCAGTGGATAGGAGCCGGAGTAATTGCCGTAACGCCTTTGCCAGTTGTGGACTTACTGGCTACAGCAGCAGTTAACGCTCAAATGGTAGTAGAAATTGCCAAGATTTACGGCTGCGAATTAAATATCGATCGGGCAAAAGAATTGGCCTTGTCTCTAGCAAAAACCCTAGCAAGTTTGGGAATAGTTGAAGGGGTAATTCAAGTAGTGTCAAGGGCGCTGCAGTTAAGCGTAGCCGGCTTTGTCCTTGGCAAAGCAATTCAAGCAGTCAGCGCGGCTTATTTAACCAGAATTGCGGGTAAAAGTTTTATTGAATATTTCCGCCATGACCAAGATTGGGGCGATGGTGGCATCACCGAAGTCGTGCAAAGGCAGTTTCAGTTAAATAGGAAAGACGAGTTTGTAAAAGCATTTGTCAAAGATGCGATCGCCCGCGTTGTCGAACCTCTGAACATCTATCAGCAAGAATCGGAACCCGAATTAGAAATGTCAGCAGAAATAGAACCAGAACCCTTGTATCAGTCGCAGCCCTACGAAGATTGGGAAACTTACAGCAACAAACGAAACGATGACTGGTAATGAGTCATTAGTCATTAGTTGTTAGTCATTAGTTATTGTATCGTGTCCGCTGACTCCCACCATCACCCTACCAATATTTATTCCAATGCGGAGACTAAAGCTGTGGTTTTTGAGATTGAAGCTAGGGACAGTAGCTTGCTAAAGGCTTAGTTAAACTTAAAATTTGTGTAAATTTAAAAATTACCCACGGGTGCGTCGCCACCAATTTTTTTCACGGAAAGACGCGTTGCAGCAGGCAAGCAAGAGTAAAAAAACAGGTTTCTGAGAACCTGATTGCGTCCTGAACTCAAATTTATATTAATTTTTTACGCACAGCGAAAGCTAAAACTTCATATTGCAGGTAAATTCGCTCGGCCTGGGCGTCGATTGATTGACTGGCAAGTTGATTCACTGCTTGCTGCCCGTTTTGAAACCAAAAATATCCCACGAGTCCCACCGCTGCTGTAATTGGCACTACAAAAGAGATTACCCGGACACTTTGCAGGGGTAATTTTCCTGAAATTCTGACAATAGCCGGATTGAAAAGTACTCACGACATCGCGGGCGGTTGAGAAATAAGCGTGATTTTTTAATCAGATACTCCCTGAGTCTCCGGTGCCGCATTATATTAAGAAATATTACAAAAATTTTACACATGGGGGAGACTCCGGGGGGGATCAAGTCAAACCATCCGAGCGAGCGATCGGATCGAACACAATTTTGATAAGATTTAAGATTCACAACAAAATTTGCTATTGTGCGTCCGGGTAAAAACAATGAGCGATCGACCAATTATTCTCGGTATTGTCGGAGACAGCGCAGCGGGCAAAACCACCCTGACGCGGGGAATTGCCCAAGTATTGGGGCCAGAAAATGTCACAGTGATTTGCACTGACGACTATCATCGCTACGACAGAAAGCAGCGGGCAGAAATCGGGATCACAGCATTGCATCCCGACTGCAATCATCTCGACATCATGCAGCAGCACCTTAGCCTGCTGCGCACCGGACAAGCAATTCTCAAACCTATCTACAACCACACCACAGGTAGCTTCGATGCGCCGGAATACATCAAGCCGAGCAAATTTGTAATAGTTGAAGGTTTGCTGGGTTACGCAACCCGAACAATCCGCGATTCTTACGACGTAAAAGTGTATCTCGCTCCCCCAGAAAAGCTGCGAACTCAGTGGAAAGTTAAGCGCGATATTATGAAGCGCGGTTATACGGAAGAACAGGTGCTTGCAGAAATGCAAAAGCGAGAACCGGATTCAGAAGACTTCATTCGCCCCCAGCGTCAATTTGCCGACGTTGTAGTTAGTTTTTACCCGCCCGAAGCCGACAATGAAAGCAATTTGAGCGTCCGTTTAGTGCTCAGGCCCACAATACCTCACCCTGATTTTACTGAGATTTTAGGTCGAGGCAGTGAGAGTTTTAAACCTGCAATTCGCTTGGGACTCGATCGGGATATGGGCAAACCTGTTGACGTTTTGGAAGTAGACTCCCATGCTACCAGCGACCAAGTAAACGAACTAGAAATGATTTTGTGCAGCGAGTTGCCGCACCTGCGGGGATTTTGCTCCGCCCAAGGCAACCCGGAAATTGGCAAACTTATCGGCACAACTGGCGAAGTTTTGCAAAGTTACCCGCTAGCTTTGACGCAGTTGCTAGTTGCATATCACATGATGAAAGCAATTCATGTGTATTAATTGAGAAAACTCGGCGGTTGAAACCGCTCTGCAAGTCAAACTTTTGTCGGCGGCTCGACGCTCGATTCGCCGAACGTCCGGCGCGGACGTTCATAGTGGTAAGGTGCGCAATGCGCACCCTACAAATAGCAGCATTTCGCCCGTAGTTTTATGTACATAATTTAGGGGCGAAATTGCGGAATTTTAATTATATTATTTGTGTCATAATTGAGGATAAATCCTCAGTGCTGGTAAAGTCAGATTAGCATTAGCTAATTGCTGAATTGGCAGCGAGACTGGCAACTGACTTTGAGGTGCGGGCAGCATTTCGCCTCGAAAGTCGAGGAGGGTGACGAGCAGCAGGTAGGCAACTGCTAAAATTATAGAAATCACTCCAGTGATAATAGCAATAATTTTTGAACGATCCATATTCAGCAAATTTTAAGTGCAGCTAATATTAGTTTAACATTAAAAAGAGCAATTATTACTGAACTTATGCCATAGAATATAATCAGGTGCTACTTATTTCGCTTACGAAAATGGAACCTCTTATAGATGCGCCAACTTCCACCGAGATGCCCGGAGCTACCCGAGTAGTAGAAACATTTAATCTGGGCAAGTTCTACCGTACTGGCTTTTGGATGAACCAAAAAATTGAATCGCTCAAAAGTTGCACTCTGAGTGTCTTTGAGGGGGAAACTTTCGGGCTGTTAGGGCAAAATGGAGCGGGGAAAACTACGCTGCTGAAAACTTTGCTGGGTATAGTGCGGCCGACTTCCGGCAGGGCGCTGCTGTTGGGGAGGCCTTTGGGCGATCGCACTGTGAAGCAGCGAGTCGGCTATTTGCCAGAAAATCCCTATTTTTACGATTATCTCACGGGCTGGGAATTCTTGCAGTTTGCGGCGGGGTTATTTCAAATTCCGCCCTCGATCCAGCGGCAGCGAATTCCGCATTTGCTAGACTTAGTTGGGCTATCTCAATCGGCAGCAATTAAAAAACAGTTGCGCCAGTATTCTAAGGGAATGCTGCAACGGATTGGCATGGCTCAAGCTTTGATTAACAATCCAGATGTGGTATTTTTAGATGAGCCGATGTCGGGTTTAGATCCGATGGGACGCTATCAGATGCGGGAGATAATTTTATCGCTGAAAAATCAAGGGAAAACAATTTTTTTTAATTCGCATATATTGTCTGATGTGGAGAAGATTTGCGATCGAGTGGCAATTTTGGCCAGAGGTGAATTAATCTGCATAGGTGCGATCGACGAACTCCTCGGCACTACTGAAAATTACCGGGTTGAAGGTAGGGGCGGCCACTTGAATATCCTGAAAAAATGGATACCGGATATGGAAGTTGATGAGGATTTGTGGTACGGTCATTTGCAGGGCACTCCGAAGGAGTTTATTTCTAGTCTGAGCGCTACGGGAGGGCAGCTAATTGGGATGAATTTGGCTAAGCCTACTTTGGAAGAGTTTTTTATGCAGCAACTGCAAGAAAGAGGGATTTATTCTAGTGGTTGAAGTATCTTAAAAGAGGTAGATTGGGATTGATGGTGGCGCGGGGGCGGGTTTACGAGATTGTGGGTTTTGGGCAATTATTGTCGGTCAACCCGCCCCTACAGAGTTATTGAAAATGGTGCAATATATCAGTTTAATCTCACATTCTGCGCCATTGTTATGGCTCCTGTAGGGGCGGGTTTGCCAACAGCTTTAAAGGGTGCAGACAGGTTCAATAAACCCGCCCCTACCCCAGAAAAAAGCCCTTTATTGACTATCCGGCAGCTTTTCTGTAATGTTTTTTACTTCAGTTAACAAGGGAAACGGTAGATTTGCACATACTTTGTAGTCAGATTAAAAGTTTGCAGTATGGCAACTGCGGCATGGTTGATGCAATCCGTTGAGCTTTATTTCACGGGTGAGTGTTGGCGGCAATTCGGCCAAGCTTTCGCGACTGGTAAATATAATTTTGCTTTGATGTTCTTTTTCTAATAACTGTTTGAATAACCAAGCATATTTTGCACAATCGTCTGCGAAATAACCAGCCGCTTTTGCCTCTCGTGCTTTCAAAACTGTTTCGGCGCGATCGAAAACGAGCAAGCAAGGTTTATCTCTGAGGATTTTGATCGGATTTTCGGTTTTTTTGAAATAGTCATTTTGAGCATTGACGGCGGCGGTAATGTCGCCGTTGGAGAGGGTGAATAGCAGTGAGTCAATTATGCGATCGAAAGGGGGTGCTTTGCCTGTTGCAGATTCCAAGGATTGCCAAGCGGCGCAGGTGAAGGGGGTTTTTTCTGTGTGGAGTTGGCGAATTAGTTGGCTGACGAGGCAGGTTTTTCCGATCCCTGGTAATCCGACAATTGAGATGGCGATGGGAACCCCCCCCAGCCCCCCCCTTGCTAAGGGGGGGAGCATGAGCAGGCGACTCATTGGTAAGGGGGGGAGCAGTGATTAGGGTTTTTAAGGTGTCGATTTCTTTGGTGCACTGTACCCAATTTCTGACGGGGGGTAAGTTTTCTGGGAGGGGGAAAGTGCGATCGGTTTGGTTTTCTAGGGAGATATCTGCGATCGCGGCGGCTAAAAGTGGCTCTGTTTTCTTGATTTTGTAGCCTTCAGCAATGTATTCCCAGTTTTCTATTTCTACTGCTTTGCAAATATTGATAAAGTTCTCTCGTCTAATTCCTATTTTCGCCCAAAACCGCTTTAAGGTAGCTGTTGAAACTAAAGCGGCAACACACCAGGCATCCTCAGTTTTATTCCATCCGAGATTGCGTCTTACCATGTCAATGATTTTTAGCCCTTCTTCAGATGCTCTAAGCAATCCTGCCATTGGTAGTCCTCTAGGGAAACTCTGCCTTAGTCAAGAATTTTACATGATTTGGTGAGCCCAGAAGTGAGCGAAATGAGCTAAATGAGCCTTTTTTGTTGAGCCAAATGGTGAGCCGTTTAGCCTATGCAGTTGGGGGATGATGGATTATTGTAGATGGATCAGTTTGGCTTTCAGCTACGGAGGTGAAGCCAGGGAGATGAAGGACTCACGTAGCTTACCTAGTTTGAGGGTGCATCTGGCGCGCGATCGGGGATACAGCTTATATCAATTCCGGTTGCACTCAGACATGATGTTGACTGTTGACTGTTGACTGTTGACTGTGAATCGAACAACTGAAAATTGCGCCTAGATAGGTGCCGACTTGTAACAATCATTCATGAATTGCCCTCTAATTTATCACCTGACGATGCAGCCGGAAACGATATTATCTGCTCTTGGGAACAATGTAAAGTTTTATTACAAAAACAGGGCGAACTGCATAAAAAGCAGATGAACGCCCTGAGAGATATCTAGGAAGGCGGGCTAGGCGGGCTTTGCTGGTTTTGAGGCAACTATATTTGTGAGGAGATGGGATTATGAAGTTACTGACAGATGATGTGTTGTTGGGTAGTGCAGTGGATGCAAGTGCGATCGCGCCTCAAGAGGAAGAGATTAAGGGCGATCGAATCTTGTCCTATGGTTTGGATACCCGCAGTGCTAGCCAGTTAGGGGCCAGTTCGTCTTTCATTTCGACCTTCGACGGACTAAGCGGACAAGTTGGAACGATCGATCCGTCAGCCAAATTCACCCAAATTGCTAGTACCTTCAGTTTCTCCGACATCGCTGTTTCTAAAGACGGGACGATTTTCGGAATTACGCCCACTCAGTTATTCAAAATCGATCCAGTATCGGGTTTAAGTTCATTTGTTGGCGGCCTTCCTGTTGGTGTCAACATTAATGCTCTAGAATTTGCGAATGATGTCCTCTATGGGGCTGGGGATTCTAACTTATACGCGATTAATACCGCTAATGCGGGAGTATATTTAATCGCTAACTTGGAATCTACTGGATTCAATAGCAGTGGGGACTTGGCATTTGACGCTCCGAATAATCGATTTTTAGCGACATCGAAGGGGGTGACAAGCGATAGTTTGTATGCGGTGTCTCTAACTAGTCAAGCAGCCAAAATAGGGGATATTGGCTTTAGTAATATTTTAGCCTTGATGTTTGAGGGCGAGAAGCTGTTTGGTTTCACTGCGGATGGGGCGCGAATTGCGATCGACCCTGGAACGGGAGCGGGGGTTTTTGATACCCTTGTCAAGGGTATTAGCGATCGAATTGGGGGAGCATCTGGTATTCAAATTAAGAAAGGAGAGATACTGTCGAGCACTCCCGGAACAATTCTCTCAGCAGATACGATCGATGTTTTTTTACCGCCCGGTGGCGAAATTACTTTAGAAATAACAGTCACGGTGCCTGGGGATGGTTCAGAGCCTATTAGATCGGTTCGCAGTATAGAAAATGGCGATCGGAGTGCTTCAGCAGTTACTAATCAGCTACCCCTTGATGTTTTTCTGCTGCAAGACCTTTCAGGTTCGTTTGCTGACGATTTGCCTACTGTACGCAGGCTAGTACCAAACTTAGTCAGTGCATTACAGAAGCGCCAACCAGACACCACATTTGGAGTGGGGTCTTTCACAGATAAACCTATAGATCCATTTGGAATAAGTGGTGATTATGTCTATCGCCTGAATCAGCGACAGACTACTGATGCTACAGCAGTACAATCAACAGTAAATAACCTAACTGTTCGCAGCAGCAGCAGCGGAGGATTCGATAAACCTGAAGCGCAACTTGAAGGAATACTTCAAACGGCACTTCGCAGTCAAAGTGAAATTGGTTTCCGTGACAGTGCTCGCCGTGTCGTTGTTGTAGCAACCGATGCAGAATTTCATCAGGCAGGAGATGGGAGAGAAGCTGGCATTACGATACCCAATAATCTCGACACAATTCTTGATGGAAATCCGCCGGGAACAGGAGAAGATTATCCATCGGTTCCGCAAGTTAGACAAGCATTGATTAATGCTAATCTGGTGCCCGTTTTTGCAGTCACCAACGATCAAATTGCCACTTACAGAGATTTGGTTGATGACAGTGATGGTGATGGATTGGGATTTGGTTCGGTGGTAGAATTAAAATCCGATAGTTCTAATCTGGTGGATGCGATCGCCACAGGGTTAGACGTAGTTGGAAGAGAAATTAATGTTGTTCCAGTTAGTGATGAGTTCGGTTATGTAAACGAGATTACACCGCCTAAGTTTACTGACGTTTTGCCAGGACAAAAGCTGACTTTCAGGGTGAAGTTAAAGTCTGATGGTAAAGGTGGTAATGATACTTTGAACTTGCGGGCTCTTGGTTTTGGCGACACGAAGATTAATATCCGAACAGAGCGAGTTCCTAATTTACAACGAGAAGTTGATGCAGATTTTTCTCTATCTCCCATAAATAATTTACTAAAAATAGGGATAGATACAACTTTGAATGGGATCGTCGCGGGTAAAATTAAACTAGAAGAATTACTCGATCCTGTTACAATCCAAGTAGATCCTCTAATTAATAACGTAACAACACTTTTGAATGATGCTTCTACATCTCTTAAAAACAGTCCCTACGGAACGTTGCGTCAAGATTTTAAGGTAGGAGATAAAAGCATCGTAGAGAATCCTGCAAAACGCCTTATTGATATTCAATATGTTTTGCCGAACGATTCAAAGCCTGTGTCGCCAACGCCTTCCCAGCAAGGACAAACCTGGTTAGTTACGCACGGTTGGAACGATGGCCCTGACGGAAAAACCTTTAAGCTAGCACAATCTATTGCTAACCTAAAAAAGAATGATACAGTTCTATTTTTAAATTGGCAACAAGCATCTTATAATGGTAAAAAAAATAAGGATGTTTCAGACTTATTTGCTGCCGTGGAAGGAGGAAATTTAATTGCTGCCCAGTGGATTAGACCTGTGGCTGAAAAGACAGTAGAAATTCTCGAATCTTTAGGAATTGATGCAAATAAAGCAAGCCAAAGTCTAAATTTGATTGGTCACAGTCTTGGCTCCTTACTCAGTGCGGAAATTGGTTCGATATACAAACAGAAGCAAGGAAGTCAGGGAACAGGTGTTAAAACTTTAACTGCTCTCGATCCAGCATCACTAGGTATCTTGAACTTGCAAACACTCGGATTCGGTAACTATGATGTAGATGGTAGAAACGATAAGTCAGATGCTCCCCAACGTTTCGATCAAGTAGCTGATTTTTCCAGAGCGTTTGTAGGCAGCAAAAGTTTAGCAGGAAATCAAACATTTGCTAGTCAAGCAGAAGAGTCATTTCAAATGGATTTTGGATTGGGGCGTCGCGACGCTGCTAGCGAACATGGTTGGGTTGTAGATGCTGTCAGAAATCTAATTGAAAACCCTGGAATAATTGGCGAACGTTTGCTCAATTCTCAACCATTTGTTGATGATACTATAAAAATCGATGCTTATGGTTTTCCACTGCCACCAGGAAACGTCCATGAAGGAGTTTTAGCACTTAATTCCCCTAAAGGAGTAGAAGGGCTTCCTGAATCTATTTTATTAGTTCAGAAAAATAAATCAGGCAATGACGATGATATTGTCTACGGCACTTTTATAGACAACGTTGGAAACAACAAGCTAGACGGTAGTAACCTTTTTGGTTTATTTGGAGGTGGTAACCCAATTTTCACAGGCTCAGGAAACGACAAAATGTTTGGCGATTCTGGTAATGACGAAATTAATGGTGACAGCGGTGATGACACTCTCGATGGTGGAGCAGGTAACGATACGCTGATAGGCGGTGATGGGTTATTTGATTCTGGAAAAGATGTACTTGAAGGCGGAAAGGGCAACGACTCAATAAGGGGCGGTGGTGACATTGACATACTCACTGGTGGAACAGGCTCAGACAGATTAGATGGTGGCGATGGGGATGATGTTCTTTTTGGTGGATTGGACAAAGAACAAGACATCCTAATAGGTGGTTTAGGTAAGAGTTTATTTCTGTTGGCACCTGGTACGGGCTTGCCTATTACAGATAAAGCCAATCGAGATAAAGTTGATATCATTGAGGATTTTAGAGCTGGTCTTTTAGTGCTTTTTGGCAGAACAGACGATATTCGAGGTATCAGTAGTATTGGTTTAACCAACGGTTTAAATATCAGTCAAATTAGTGTAGAACTTTTTGGTAATGTGCCATTTAATCAACCAAAAACTGCCATTATTGCCAATGGTGAATACCTGGCTGTTATCAAAGGAGAATGGTTGAATAAGGATGATTTGAGGCTTTTTGAACTACCAACTTAGCCAGACAATAAATGTTTAAAACCCTTAGTGTCATCATCTGAAACAATGACTCAAAAAAGAGCGATCGCCCTTACGACAAAAAGTGCGATCGCCCTTTCATCCATCCGCGTTCCGAAGCGGTAAAAAAAACCACCATCACTTCGCCAAAAGCTCTCTAACCCTGTCCCGAAACAAACGCACCGCCGCCCTTTGTCCGATAGTTTTACTTTGCTCTATAAAAGCCGGAATTTCTGCGCTCGGCAAAAACGGAAAAGCCAGACTATTCTCCCTCTGCTCGTAATTACCCTCAACCAATTGATACACCAAAAGACTTTGATTGCGATATCTCCAGATTTCAGGAACTCCCAGAGAAGCATAAATTGAGAACTTATTCAAAGAAGAACTCGTGTAATCTGATTCTACTACTAAATCTGGTGGCGGATCGGCGGGTAAATTGATACTTTTACCTCTAACTACCGATTCATTTTGAATGTAAAAACAAATATCCGGTTCAATAGCACGAGTTAAATCTTCCCGTTCCAGAGTCAACGCACCGAGCTGTCTCATCTCAATTTCCATTTCATCTACTACAACACCAACAAAGTGTTCTATCATTCCCACTGGTTCTTCATGTTCTGTCAGTGGCCTTCTGATTTCTAAAACTCCTTCAGCATAAGCAATTATCCAGGATCTACCGTCGCCCACATCAGACATTATCGCTTTAAATGTTAGCCATTTAATGCCTGTCAAAGTAATTAATTTTTACTCGCTACTTTGTTGAGGAGGAGTCGATGTATTTGTTAGCATTTCAAGTGCAGTTAATTAAGCTTTCACTGATTTTAACACCATCGCCCTTAATCCCTCCCCATCCATCCATCCGCCTTCATTTGCGGTTGCTAAAAAGAGCGATCGCCCTTTATCAAAAAAAGTGCGATCGCCCCTTTCAATTCCTAACCAGAAATCACCTCACTCAAAAGATGAGCCTGAGAACCTTCAAGCCGAGGCCCATGAATCTGCACCACGCTAGAAGCCAAGAAATTGCCCCAGCGAGCCGCTTGTACAGAACTCAAACCATTAGTAATTCCAAACAAAACACCCCCCGCAAAAGCATCGCCAGCACCCACAGTATCGATCGCCTTTACCGGAAATCCAGCCACATCAACAATCTGTTTGTTCTCCACCACCATGCAGCCTTTCTCCCCATTAGTGATAAAAGCCAAATCAGAAATCTCGCTCATTTTCCGAGCGCACTCTTCCAGAGATTCCTCCTTAAAAAAGCTCCGAACTTCATCAGCATTGCAAAAAATTACATCGCAATATTCCGAAACCACCTTGTGAAAATCATCAGCAAATCGATCGACCAAAAAGCCATCCGAAAAAGTAAAAGCCACCTTCACACCCAGACGCTTAGACTGTTCCATCGTCTCAATGCTAGCCTTTCTCGGATCCGGAGCATCCCAAAGATAGCCCTCAACATAACTGTACTTGCAGTGAGCCAGTCGATCGACATCAATATCAGTCGCAGCCAGAGTAGTAGAAACCCCCAAATTAGTACACATCGTGCGTTCCGCATCCGGCGTAGTCAGCACAACACAAGTACCCGTGGGTTCCTGCGACGACTCAGCAGGATGCACGTTAAAATCAATCCCCGCCGCCAGCAAATCTTGCCGATAAAATTCGCCGTTAGTATCCTTAGCAACCTTCCCCGAATAATACGCTTTACCGCCGCTTTGAGCCAAACCAATCATCGTATTTGCCGCCGAACCGCCCGATCGCATTTGCAGCGAATTGTGCTCTAAATCGTGCAAAATCCCCCCCTGCGTTTCCGAATTCATCAGCGTCATCCCGCCACGACTCAGCCCGTGACCGAGTACAAATTCATCTTCTACCAATGCTAGGATGTCCACAAGGGCATTGCCTACGCCAAACACATCCACGGAACGGGAATCTTGATTGTTTTCTGTCATGAGTGCTTTTTTTTGATACTAATTTTGGACTTGCGCAAAACACCTTTTGTTTGGCTGTCGACAGTGTAAGGTACTGGGCGCGCACCCTACGTTTTATGGTAATGTGCGCCGTGCGCACCCTGCGTTTTATCGAAATGTGCGCGCGGAGCACCCTACGTTATCGATAGGGTAAGGTGCGCGCGGATCCCCCTACATTTAGATGTTCTGCGTAAGTTTTATAGTAACATTTAGATGTTCTGCGTAAGTTATAACTATATTTGCTTTTATCCCAAATCCCAAATCCCAAATCTAAAATCTAAAATCTAAAATCGATATGACTGATACTTGTGTCCCACCTCTGATTCAGCAAATGTTGCAGCCCGAGTTTTATCCGCACGGGGTGACAGAACCAGTGCACCTCATTCAGACTCACGCTTCCTTTGTTTTGCTGACAGGAGATTATACTTACAAAATTAAGAAACCAGTCAATTTTGGGTTTTTGGACTATTCAACGTTGGCAAAACGGCTGCATTTCTGCACCCAAGAATTGCTGATGAACCAGCGCACGGCACCGGAAATTTATCTAGAAGTTTTGCCCATTATCCAAACTGGCGATTCGTTTCAATTGGGCAGCAACTTACCTGCTATAACTTCTGCCGAAATTGCTGTAGAATACGTGCTAAAAATGCGGGAGTTTCCTCAAGATTCGCTGTTGCTCAGTTTGTTGGAACGCGGACTCTTGACCGAGCAACTTATGGCAGACTTAGGGTGGGAAGTTGCCAAGTTTCACAGCAGGGCAATTAGTAATAGCTACATTCGCCAATTTGGCGAAGTCAGTCAGATTCGCACAGCAATAGATAACAATTACCTGATTTCGGAAAAATATATTGGCGGGCCGCAGACTCAGACACAATATCAGGAAACTAAAGATTATACAGAGGCGTTTTTTGCGAACAACCCAGAGTTATTTAACCGACGGATTGCCAATAATAAAATTCGCGAGTGCCACGGAGATTTGCACTTGCGGAATATAGCATTGTGGCACAATAAAATATTACTGTTCGACTGCATCGAATTTAACGAGCCTTTTCGGTTTGTTGATGTCATGTACGATGTCGCTTTTACAGTAATGGATTTGGAATCGCGGGGGCGCAGAGACTTAGGCAATGCTTTTCTCAATACTTATATCGAACAAACAGGGGATTGGGAAGGACTGCAACTTTTGCCTCTATATTTGAGCCGTCAAGCTTATGTTAGAGCGAAAGTAACTTCGTTAATGTTGGACGATCCCGCTATTTCAACTGCCCAAAAAGCAGAAATTTCACAGACTGCCGCTCATTATTATAAACTGGCTTGGCAATACACAAAACCGCGCCGGGGAAAGTTAACTTTGATGTCTGGTTTGTCTGGTTCTGGCAAGAGTACAGCAGCTCGATATTTGGCTCGCCGCACTGGGGCAATTCACATTCGATCCGATGCTGTTCGCAAACATTTAGGCGGAATTCCTTTAAATGAACGCGGGGGGCAAGATTTGTACTCGGATGAAATGACGGCACAGACTTATGGTAGATTGTTAGAGTTGGGGATAATTCTGGCTGACCAAGGTTGGGATGTGATTTTAGATGCAAAGTTCGATCGGCAAAACTTGAGAACCGATGTGATTAATCAGGCTCAATCCCACGGCTTGCCCCTGCAAATCATTTACTGCACCGCACCAATTGAAGTATTGCAAGAACGACTGCAACAGCGCAGGGACGATATTGCCGACGCGACGGCAGAACTATTGAGTTCGCAGCAAGCAGCTTTTCAACCTTTTACAGAGTTAGAGCAAATTTATGTAAACATTGTAGATACCGCGCAAGACTTAGAGGTACAATTAAACTTGATTTGTAGGGAGTAGTTGCAGATTGATCGCCCTTGCCAATTGGATTGTCTGCTAATATTGTCAATATCTTTCTGTGTTATTACAAACACAACTTGCAGCTCATGCCAAAATATACCGGAGACTCCAAGGGGTTTAACCCCGCCCTGATATGGTTTGTGTTGTTTACCGTTGGGTTTCGCTTAGTAGGATGTTTGCTGCCCGTCAGTCTCGGTCTTGGTGTCATCGGCGGCGTGGCAGCAGGTTTAATTGTCGCTTGGTGGCACAACGAACTACTACTCAACCCGAATATACGTTCCAAGGATAAAAAGTCGGAGGCTATCCTCAATAAAGAAGTAGTGGAAAGGGAGGGGAAAGTAGTATATAGCAAAACCTCTAGGCGTGAAGCTCCTACATTGTTTAGCTGGTTGTCAGGGCCAGAGGATCGTCGCTAGCACCGAAAAGAGTTTTGAGTATTGAGTTTTAAGCTTTAAGTTAAAGAGTTCATAATTCACAACTCAATACTAAAAATTAACAAATCCCGACACCCAAATTACTAATTACTAATTACCCATTACGATTGCCGATTACCCATTACCGCGTTCCTAGCAATTAGAACTACTTGCTGAATGTTTCTATTTCTGTCGAAACTCCTGCCGCTGTTTATTTATCCTTTGGGGTTGAGTTGCCTGTTAATGATGGCAGCTTTAATAACACTTTGGAAGCATCCCAAATGGGCGGCGGCTCCAATGGCTGTGGCTCTAATTATTTTACTGCTCGGAAGTAGCGGTTGGGTTTCAAAATCGTTAGTTCGATCGCTCGAATGGCAAAACTTACCAACCGGGGAACTCCCCCAAGCTGAAGCGATTATCGTCTTGGGCGGCGGTGTCAAAGCAGCTTTACGTCCCCGTCCTTGGGTAGAATTAGGGGAAGCGGGCGATCGAATAATCTACGGTTCCCGACTTTACCGGCAAGGCAAAGCTCCCCTGCTCATTCTCAGCGGCGGTAGAGTAGATTGGAAAGGTGGCGGACCTCCCGAATCGGCAGACATGGCAGAAATTGCCCAAACAATCGGCGTACCCGCGTCAGCAATTCTGCAAGACCCCGATTCCAACAACACCTATCAAAATGCCGTCAACGTGCGGCAAATCTTAGATGCTAAAGGCATAAAAGGGTCGGTTTTGCTAGTGACATCGGCGATGCACATGACTCGATCGCTCTTAATTTTCCAGCGTCAGGGAATAAAAGCAATTGCCGCACCAACAGACTTTCAAATAACGCAGCAGGATATAGCAGCATCCCAAAGGAATTGGCAAGCAGCCGCACTGGATTTATTGCCCGACACCTATGAGTTACACCAGTCAACTAAAGCTTTAAAAGAATACATCGGCTTAATCGTTTATCGGCTGCGGGGATGGCTTTAACAGAATTTTAGATATTAGATTTGGGATTTGGGATTGAAGAATTCAAATAGTCTCATCACGGATGGATCGTGCAACCAGAATTGATAGAATTCATCTGCGTTAATCTGCGTTAATCTGCCCTCATCTGCGGTTGAAAAAAGAGAATTGCTCGGGCCGCAGATAACAATGGATTGACGCAGATTCACGCAGATTAAGAGAAGAGAGATAGGAATAATTCCGATGCTAACAGATTTGATATAAATCCCAAATCCCAAGTCCAAAATTGATTCAGTGTGTTAGCTTAAAGTCATTACAGCCAAGATTTGCCCCAGTCGCCCCCAAACAATCATGCTGCCCCACGAGTTGCAAAAAATAGCCCCAGAACCGACTCCCGCGGCCGAAATTTTTCAGAGACACCAAATTGTCCGCGAGTTTTACGATGAAATTAAGTACCGTCAAGAACTAGAACTTCATTGTCAGTGGTATTACGCTACAGCGAAGCAGCATCAGCAGGAATTGCAGAAAATGCAGGGAGATTTGAATATCTTCGGTTGGTTCAACCGCAGACGGTCGAAAAATTAAGGATTCAACAAAAAAGATGGTTTGTAGTAAGGACGAGAGTCCGACCGATCGACTAAAAGCCCCAGAAAAAACAGAAGTCCTCACTACAAACTCTAAAATGGTTGTATGACCTCCGCCCAAAAACGGATAATTGCCAACGGCAGGAGGATCGATCAGCCGAAAATTTTAGACTAAGGTTCAAACTCCCAGATTCATCTGTGGAGTAAATCTAAAATCTCAAATCTAAAATCTCAAATCGACTGACCGGATTTGATATTGTCTTTGGGCTCCGGCTTCAACTTTTGAGAAAGCTAGACTTCCGAAGATATCAATTCGACCTCATCCTCTTTCAGGTGAGCTCGAAATTTTTTGTCAAATTGTACTAGCACCGGCAAATTAGCACTGACAGGTCGGCCGTGCCATTCGTGAACGATCGCCACGACTTCTCCTTCCATACCCTTAAGATCAAATGGTTGACTGCGATTTTGAGGGTGGTGGTAGACAACAACAGAGTTTTTAATGCAAACGCGATCGCCAACTTTCATAAATTTAAACTTAGTGTTCTTTCTTCCCAACTATACAAAGCGTGCAAGTGCAGAACACCTGTACGCTTTGGCGACAGTCTTTTTATCTTCCCACACAATTCGAGCGAAAACTCAAAGAAACTTGTCGGTGTTCTGTCGGTGCTTCGATCGCCCGCCGCGATCCCGCCAAGCCGATCGGCCGATCGATCCTCGGTTGATCCTGCAGGCCTGATCGGGATTTAAACCCCGATCGGGCGGATTCTCAAGGGCGGGAATTGATTTGGGCCGGCTAATCGAGAAACGATCAACTTAACTGATTTAACCAACACTCAACATCAACGGCCAAGGTTTGACCCAACTCCAGCAACTGCCGGATCGAAGACAAGTCCCAGCCGGCGCCAGAACCTGCAATCCCCAAGGCAACGGCAGCGACCACACTGTCGCCCGCCGAGACCTCTTGCAGTTGCAGCCAGCCCAAACACAGAGGCACAATTTGACTGTACAGAGAATTGAAATACAGTTCCTGCGATCGATCCAGACATAAACCCAGACTCAGCCGATCGCCCACTGCAATCAAACGCTCGATCGTGCGGATATCAGTTTCTAAATTGACAGGCGAGCGATCCTCCGCGGCAGATCCTGGTTGCAGCAGCGCGTCAAGTGATCGCCAAACCAGGTTTTCCAAAATTTGCTTGACTTCGGGAACGTTCAACTGACAGCGGAGGTGGCCGCTTTCCGTGGCGATCGCCTCTATTTCTGCCAGCAGCGCCTCCGGGTCCTCGGTTTCCAGTTCCAGGGCCTTGGCCGCCGTCAAACAGCGGTGTCCCAAAGCCACCTCAGCAGCCACCTGCAACTCTACCGGCACCGGGAGCTCGTCGCGGTGGAACGCCATCATCACCCCGTAATTTTCCCGGTAAACCTGAGTGTAAAGCTGGTCCAACCGAGTCAAATTTTCCTGACTCAGCAACTGCACGATCCGGTGGCGTTCCTCAGCAAACAAATCCCGCAAGCTAAAGGACTGATCCCCAAACAGGCGCACCATTTCCAGAATCGCGTGGGCCGCCGAAGCTTCTTGCATAACTCCAAACAACCGCTCTTTGAGCATAGTGTAAGACCGGCGGCTGCCAAAAGGCTGAATGCAGCAGTGGAAGTCCCAGCCGCCGAGGTGGAACGCAGCAAACACATAAACCTCTGTTTCCCGCGTAATTTCCGAGGTTAACTGCAATTGACCCACAGCCAGAGTCATCGAGCCCATGCGCTGAATTTGGAAATCTTCCTGCAGGGCCTGATAGCAGTAAACTCGCTGTTCGCGGGGATATTTGGCAAACAGAGAACTGATCGCGTAGTGGGCGGCCACCTGTCTGAGACTAATTTGGGCTGTCACCACGAGTTTGCGGTAAACTTCGGCCCCTGTTTTGAAAAAGTCAACGTTGCTGGGTACGAGGGCTAGTTGAGCCACAAATTCCTTTTCTAGCTGGACGCCGGTAACTTCGGCCGCCAATTCCAGCGCCCGGGCCGCGTAGCGCAGAATTTGCACGCCTTCTGGCCGCGAGATTTCTTCAAAAAACCAGCCGCAGCTAGTGAACATTAACAGGGTGTGGCGCTGCATTTCCAGCAGTCGCAGGGCGTCCACCTGTTCTCCGGCATCGAGGGGGCGCAGTTGATGGCGTTCGAGGAAAGTGTCAACGTTAGCGGGCGATCGATCGCGGATGACCTCAATATATTCATCTCTGGCTTTCCAGGGATCGCGCAACAGCTTGCGTCCTGCTTCTTCGTAAATCGGAATCAGTCGATCGCGCAGCCAATTGAGAGTATCCCGCAAAGGGCGGCGCCATTTTTGGTTCCACTCGCCACCGCCGCCGCAGCCGCAATCATCTTCCCAGCGACCGACCCCGTGAGAGCAACTCCAGGCCGTCACGGGTTTGAGTTCCACTTCCCAAGCGGGAGGATTTTGACTTATATAATGAGCAAAATTCGTCACCGTCCAGCCTCGACGGGGAAACTCTTCTGTGAAGGCGTAGGCAAGGCATTTTTCGGTACCTTTTTTGTGGTGGCCGAAAGTTTCGCCGTCCGTCGCCACGCAGATTAATTGAGCCGGTCGGTGGTCTCCCCGTACTGCTTGACCCAAGCGCCCGGCCAAGTGGTTGCTGCTGCTGAGAACCTCATTGAAGCCCATATCCCGCGAGATCGGGCCATCGTAGAAAAAGATATCAATGTAGGGTGTGTTGGGAGCTGGGGCTTCGGTATTCTCGAAGTGCCTGCGGCCAAAATGGTGAGAGCTCAGCGGCGAGAGTTGGTGGTCAGCCAGTAACCGCATTTCTGGTTTCAAATAGCAGCGGTACGGGCGAGTCGGATCGATTTGGCCGCCGCCGACTTCGTGCCATTCGGAATTGGGCGCTGGTTCCCCTTCTTGGTTTTGCGCGATGAACGGGCGGCAGCGTTCTGCTTGGGAGGGGGCTAAGACAATGAAGCGGATGCCTTCGGCGACTAAAACTTCGAGGGTGGCGTAGTCTACGGCGGTTTCGGCGAGCCACATTCCTTCGGGATCGCGACCGAACCGGGAGCGAAAATCTGCGATCCCCCACCGAACTTGGGTGTATTTGTCTCGCTCGTTAGCCAGCGGCATGATGATGTGATTGTATACTTGGGCGATCGCGTTGCCGTGACCGTTGAGCCGCTGACAGCTTTTGCGATCGGCTTCGAGAATCCGCTGGTAGACTTCCGTGTCGTAGCGTTCGAGCCAGCTCATCAGTGTCGGCCCGATGTTGAAGCTCATGTACTCGTAGTTGTTGACGATCCCCGTGACTTCGCCGCGATCGTTGAGTATGCGGGCAAAGGCGTTGGGGCGGTAGCACTCGATGTCAATGCGTTCGTTCCAGTCGTGGGCGGGCTCGGCGCTGGCTTGGCGTTCGATCGCATCCAGGTAAGGGTTTTCCCGGGGTGGCTGGTAAAAGTGACCGTGAACCGTCACGCAGACCCCAGTAGCAGCAGCCACGGTGCTTTCGGTTGCAGCCGTTACGGTTGGCGAAGGCAAAGGTACCACATCAGATTGAGTTGTAGAAAGCGAAATCATGCGATCGAATCCTCAAGTAGTTAAAGACAATAAAACCAGCCTAATTAGAGACTAAAACCTGACGCAGCAAGAGTTGCAGCTACGCCTCTCTTGGGGCTAAATTTTTGCAGACAAGTTTTAATACATTTGTAGTATTGCTAGCAAAGCATTCGTTCCAAGATGCCAACCGTCGATCCCTGGTTTTTTTGCCAATGCTTTGCTGTTGAAAGAGTTAAAAAAGGTAGCTTTTGCTGCTTTTTGGCACTTGCGACCCATTTCGGGCTAGTGCTTGCAGGGCTGCTCGTTGAGAGTTTCATTTACCTTGCTGGATTGTAAAGTCTTATTCATTAAATAGCAACTTTTCGCCGGAAAGATTTAATTTTTGGCAATAAATCTTAGCGGTTGTGGATATCGGTTTAATGCCCGATTAATTTATAGAGTAGGAGTATTGCCGGAGTTTCGCATCATACTTTAGGCGCTTTTTACCTAAGTTTTGGAGAAGTTAGGCCAGTTGAGTTGGGGCGGGGCAGATTTGCTGCAAATGTACTTTCCAGAAGAGTTGTAACACTTGTGCGGAGTCAAAAGGCAACAAAAAACCAAAACGGTAACTGTTATGTTTTAACTCCTGAGAGGTATGTGAGGGCGGAGGCGGAGGAGGAGGAGGAGGACGGTTTGGACGAGAAGATGCTGCATTTGGCGGCGAAGTGGGAGAGGCAATTTGCCGAGACTGCCAAGTTAGAGGCGTTGACATCCACCCCGACTTAAAAGTACGGGGATTCCCAATCGTCACCGATTAGGTTTCTGCTTCGTAGCACCTGCCTTCCGAGATTTACTCTCTTGGGGTCTTATGGTTGCTCCACAGACTGACACGGCTAGCCCAGCCGCCAAAATATTTTTTGCTGCATTGATATCGCGGTCATGCTTTGTCCCGCACTTAGGACATTTCCATTCCCGAATATTCAACGGCAATTTATCTACAATTTGACCGCAGTTTCCACAACGTTTTGAACTAGGAAACCAGCGGTCTATTTTTATAAGCTCTCGCCCGTACCACTCACACTTGTAACTTAGTTGGCGAATTAACTCACCCCAACTAGCGTCACTGATAGCAAGAGCTAATTTATGGTTCTTCACCATATTCTTAATAGCCAAATCCTCAACTACAATCGTTTGGTTTTCACGAACCAGTTGAGTCGTTAGCTTGTGCAGGAAATCTTTACGCACATCAGCTATCTGTGCGTGGACTTTAGCCACTTGCACCCGCGCTTTTCCTCGATTATTGCTTCCTTTCTGTTTACGAGCTAAAGCTTTTTGCTTCCTTTTTAACTTCTTGCGAAGCTTTTGGAAATGCTTGGGATTGACAATCTTGTTGCCGTCGCTCGTGGCAATCAGACTGCTGATTCCCACATCCAAACCTATAGTTCTATCTATTTTTGGAAGCGGTTTAATCGTGTAGTCGTCTACAACTATGGAGACATACCAGCGCCCAGCGGGTGTTAATTTTACCGTAATAGTAGACGGGATACAGCCTACGGGAATTTGTTTGCTCCAGCGAATAGGTAGCGGCTCATTACACTTAGCCAGAAATACCTGTCCGTTTTTCCAACGGAAAGCGGACTTGGTAAATTCAGCGCTACCGCCGTTGTGCTTTTTCTTGAAATTAGGATATTTAGCTCGTCCCCCAAAGAAATTGGTAAAAGCTGTTTGAAGGTGTCTGAGTCCCTGCTGAAGAGGTACGCAACTAACTTCGTTCAGGAAATCAAGCTCCTCCTCTTTCTTCCAATTCGTCAGCATTGAGGAAGTTTCTCTGTAGCCAACTCTCTCTTGACGCTCGTACCAAGATTCTGTACGAAAAGCTAAAGCCTTGTTGTACACTAGCCGCGCACAACCCATTGTCCGTCGCAAGAGATTTTCTTGCTCGGCGGTGGGATAGAAGCGATAGCGGTAGGCTTTTTCCATCATCACACTCTAACACGTCTTCTGTGATATGGTTGATCTTTCTTGTCTTGTGTCTTTTTGTAAAGCCGTCCTATAAGGACGGGGTTTCCACCCATTTTTTTTGATGATTCGGGAAAATCGGCAGAGGGTGGGTTCTGGCGGATAGTTCGTCAATTGCTGAAGATTATCATGATTTTTGGCGAGAACTTAAGGAAGGTATTGTGCAATATCAAGTGCGTGCCGTACTTTTTAGGCAAAGAAGCGCAATAGCGAGAATTAGAGAAAGCTTTAGTCGATCGCATCCGCGATTTTTTGCTAGAGTTGAGTGTGAGATTTGCCTTTGTGGGCAGTCAGTATCTGGAGGTTGAAGGGGAATATTTTTATATTGATTTATTGTTTTATCATTTACGTTTGCCGTGTTTTGTGGTAATTGATTTGAAGGTAGAAGCCTTATAAACCCATCGGGCTTTCGACTTATCAATTGCCGGAGGCTTTGCCGGAGCATTTACAGGCGAGTTTGCCGACGATTGAGCAGTTGGAAGCTGAGCTAGACTCTGTGAAGCTTGAAATTGAAGAGTAATGATAAAATGGGAGAGTGTGAAGCTAGCTGAACGCCTCCGAAAAATTAGTCAAAATTTTAACATGATTAAACCAACAACAATAAGTGAAAATCTCCTTTTCAGTACCGTTCGGATAGCAGTTCAATTGTCTTCAGGTGAGCAAGCCACTGGTACTGGCTTTTTCTTCAACTTTCTAGTCGATGAGCAGACACATATATCTGCAATAATAACTAATAAGCACGTTGTGGCTGGCGCTGTAAGAGGGAGTTTTCAACTGCATGAATTAGATAAAACTATAGAAGAACCACAGCCATCTGGCGACTTCATTACTGTGAGTTTAGATGATTTTGAAAACCTCTGGGCTTTTCATCCTGACAATAATGTAGATTTATGTGCAATGCTATTTAAACCTATACGGAGTCAAGCTGAAACACAGGGGAAATCTATATTTTACTACCCGATTGACAATAGTTTTATTTTATCTAAGGCTGACCTTGAAGAACTTAGTGCAGTGGAAGAAGTGCTAATGATAAGCTATCCTAACGGGTTGTGGGATGATGTTAACAATTTACCGCTTATTAGAAGAGGAGTTACTGCAACTCATCCGGCTGTGGATTTTCAAGGAAGAAGCACAAATGTAATTGATGCAGCCTGTTTCCCTGGTTCTTCTGGCTCACCTGTGTTGATTGTAAATGAAGGAGGAACGTACAGCACCAAGTCAGGGACATTTACGGGATCCACAAGAGTTGTGTTACTTGGTGTACTTTTTGAGGGCCCTTGCATAACCGCGCAGGGAGAAATCGTAATTCAAACAATACCTACCAGTCAACAATCTATTAGTCTGACAAGTCTGATGATCCACTTGGGATACATTATTCAGGCAAAAGAAATAAAAGTTTTAGGAGAACACATAAAGCAGATTTTGCAGGCATCTGGGAACCTTTAATCAAGAAACTGGAATGCAAGTCAGCAACTCTAATAATCGAAAACTATTGAAGTGGACATCAACCAACAAAAAGAACAATTCAGCAACATCTACCTGCAAGCTGTCACCACCGTTGCCGGCTATTCCCTCTACAAACCATTCGTAGACGATGACAGCGTAGACTGGGGAGTAGCTGCGAAAGGCGGGACAGGCCCCATTAGAGCACCTCGCTTAGAATTGCAGTTAAAATCTACATCAAGAGATATCCAAGACGATAACTCCATCCGCTACCCCCTCAAGCTCAAAAACTACGACGACTTAAGAATGGATAACTTCGCCATTCCCCGAATTTTAGTTGTCGTTTTAATCCCCGAAACACCCGCAGACTGGTTAACCCAGTCCGAAACAGAACTCTGCATCAGAAACTGCGGATATTGGATCTCGCTGCGGGGAAAGCCAAAAACACAAAACACAAACGCTGTCACCGTAGTCATCCCCAAAACCAACCAATTTACAGTCGCCGCCCTTCAGTCAATTATGGAGAGAATTAGCCAAGGAGTTCAACCATGAAAATCACCGTAAAAGATAGCCAAACTCTCGAAACAATCAAGCTAAATCAACTGAGAAATTACTTACAAACTCACGGCTGGCATGAAAACCAACCTTTTTTAGATAATGCCACACTTTGGCACAAACCAACAGCCGATGCAGAAGAATTTGAAATATTGCTACCTAACCGGGAAAACCTGGGAGATTATGCAGCCCGCATCCGCGAGGCAATCCAAACCCTAGAAAACGCAGAAAATCGCCCTCAACTTGAAATTTTAAGCGAACTACTTACCCGCATTCCCAACACGACTATTCAGGGAATTGTTATGCAAATTCACACCCCCAACACCGACAAATTAAGTGGCGAAATAACCTTAATAGGCGTCATTGCTGACAAATTGCGGAAAATTCAAACCTCCCTCGCAGACAAAGATTATATCCTGGCGATTAAAGCTTATCAAGAACGCTTACCGATTCTCTGTAGCGGTGACTTAATCAAAGACAACAACGCCTTCATCCTCACAAACCCCCACAACTTAACTCTCGATGAATTGTGGTAAGACTAACAAATTTTGTCGAAATCTATATTAGACCTCTTGCAAAAATCCTTTTCCTCAATTGATGGGACGGGCAAGATGCCCATCCCACAAGAAAAAATAACTCTTGTGGGATGGGCATCTTGCCCGTCCTAATTATTTGTGCAAGAGGTCTATTAAACACCTTCCAAACAGATATCAAGTTCCCTAGCAAAGGCCTCCGGCGCATCCAGCATCAGCCAGTGTCCAGTATCGGCGATCGTAGTTGCCGTCAGCGTGGGACGGAGGATGTGGAGGCTGAAGGGAAAAGTGTTTGAGGGAGCAATAATGGCGTGGGCTCGCGTTCCAGGGGCTGCTAGGTAGCGATCGAGATTATCAACAGCTTCAAAGGCAAACATCCCGCGAGACATTCCACACAGACAATCCTGTGGAGTCGCCGCCAACCAAGCGAGAATTCGATCGCGCGTATGGGCCCTGCTTCCTGTCAGCGCCTCGTTAAAGCTGGTTTCCACAGCAGCCCGCCAATCCTCCGTCTCCAGAGCCCTCTGGTAGGGAACGATGCGTTCCTCGTGCACATCTGCAGGCACCTTGGTAAAATCTCCAGGCGGGTCTGCCAGGATCAACTGCGCGATGCGGTGCGGTGCGGCGGCTGCTGTGGCGAGGGCAATACAAGCACCGAAACTGTGCCCGACGATCGCCACTCGATCGAGTCCCAGCCCATCCAGTACCGCCAAAACATCCGCTGCACAGGAGGCGGGCGCATAGTTGCCGTCCTCCGGCGGTGCAGAATCACCGTGTCCCCGCATATCAAGGGCGATCGCGCGTCGGGTACGGGCGACACTGGCAAGCTGGGCATCCCAGATGCTCGCAGAAACCGCCATACCGTGCACGAACACCACCGGCAGCGGTTCCGACTCCCCAGCGGTGACAGGGGGGCTGGCTTCGATGATGTGAATAGTGCCGATCGGCCCTTTGATATTTGTCGATCGCATACAATTTTCTCCTAATTGTGAATTTCCTCTTTTCACACCACCAATTTTACCTCTGTTACTCCTTGGCGCAATTCATACTGTCCTTTAACCCAAAATTGTTTAATTTTTTCACCCAAAAACGGAGCAGCTTGCATCATCAATAAACGCAACAATCCATTTTTTCGCAGTTGTTCGCCTTTCCACGCTTCTTGTGCTTGAAGTTGTTGGGCGCGGATAATTTCGGGTTCGCGTTCTGCCTGAATCCGCGATAATGCTAAGTCAATATCCTCGTAATTAGCCCCTGCTTTCAATAAAGGTACAAGGTGATTGGCTGCAACAATTACATCGCGGAACGCCATGTTAATTCCTTGAGCGCGAACCGGAGACATGGGATGTGCAGCATCCCCCAAAAGTATGATTCCTGGTCGATGCCAGCGCGGACAGCGACCAACTACAACAGATAATCGCATCGGAGATTCGATCGTATCGGCACAGTTGCGGAAATGTTCTGCCATCCACGCAGGAGATAGGGATGCGAAAGTTTCTGCCCAGTCTGTGTGTTTCCGATCCGTTTTGTCATCTGCCGATAGCACCCAAGCCAGATGAAGTTTTCCTGATTCTGCCCCATGAAAGACACTAAATCCGCTACCGCCATTCAGGATGGAATAAAATACATTATCCGTCACAAACCGAGGATGAGCGGCAAGTTTAAACCACAGAACATCTATACTATTCTGCTGTTTTACTAACTCTAATTCTGCACGTTGTCGTACAACCGAGTTTCTACCATCTGTACCAATCACAAGTGCAGCAGGAATGTCTCGCCCATCTCCTAGCTTTACACCCGCAATGCGATCGTTGCTGTACAGTAAATCTTTTACGGGAACACCTGGGATAAATTCAAACTCTGGATGCAACTGAGCTTCTGAAATTAGTGTTTCTAGCAAAGGCGGTTGCGATACCAGTGTACAAGGTCGATTTGACCCCATTGGCTCATCAACTCGAAATAGTTGCCGATCGCCCACAACGAACTCCCAGGCATCAATTTGTCGGTGTGGAACACCTTCTAGCATTGTGGATAAGCCCATTTGGGCGATCGCATCCAATCCGCTGGGCATTAACGCCTCACCGCGAAACACTCGGTAGGAATCTTTTGCAGCCTCAACCAACGTTGTGGCAATACCTCGTTTCACCAGCAGTAAGGCAAGTGCCGCACCAGTTGGCCCCGAGCCCACAATTACAACTTGCCTCATTGCCATTCCCCATTGCTTTTTAATGTATTTCCCAGCTTAATTTCCATCCTAAGAGATAAAGCACTGCCGCAGCTCTTCATCAAGTAGCTTTCTCCACTGTAAATCCGACTTCTTGCCCGTAGGATAGTTCCAGCGTGTGACCGTCCGGGTCTCGCAAAAAAGCCCAGTAGCCGATCGGATATCCAGCATCTTTTGGTTCCTCAAGCAGTACGCCTTCTTGACGTGCATTGTCGCAGAGAGAATCCATGTATTCGCGGCTTTTGCAACCTACTCCGAGGTGTGCAAAGGGAGACAGAACGGGATGTACGGAGTCTGTTTGAATTAGCACAATTACAAAAGGGCGAGTGCGATCGCACAGCCATACCACAGCAACTCCAGCTTCTGCATCGATGCGGCGGTGAACGACCTGCATTCCAGCATACTTGGAGTAGAATTCGATACTGCGATCGACATCAGAAACGGGCAGTGCGATGTGTGTGAGACCGATATCACTCATATGTTATGTTGCTCCAGTCCTATTAGGCTTAACATCAAGAATTGCCACTTCCAATATCATAATTTTAATGATGCTCGCCACTTGGCCGCTTTCAGATCCATTGCTTTAATGAACCCATCTTTTCCGTCCATGTACCCCTGAATATTATCAGGGTATTTTTTGGCAAGTTTTCTCTTTAGTTCGCTGTATTCCTGCGCGGCTTCAGTATGGGTAATCATATAATCTCGAAACGCTAAGTGGCGCTCTATCTGCGGTGAACCTACTTCAAAACTGTGAATGTGGTGGGTTCTAGCCTTGCGAAAATAACGACGACCGGGTATCCCAAACTCACCCATCGCTTGATAACCTAATGCCTCAATTTCTGAACTCTGTGTATCGATTTTAAGAATATCTTTAACCTCAACTAACATATCGATAATCGGCTTTGCATGAATTTGTGGAATGGCTGTGCTACCAATGTGATTTATAGCAACTACATTTTCCCCAAGTGCAAGTGCAATCAGTTTCGACTCAGTTTCAAAGGCGCTTCGCCAATTTGGATCGTGCGGGACGACTTCTACTTTGAAAAAATCTAGTTTTCTTGACATGGTTGATAATTATTGGCTCCTGTTGTCATTATCTAAGGTGAATCCTGCCTAAATTTTTTCTGAATAGCAGCATTTTCTATCTGGTTCCGAAATATATCGAGCATTCCTATAATGTCTCTGTGTAGCTCTAGATAGGCATCCCTATTAAACACCGAATCCTCACCGTGGGCAATTTCGTTCCTTGTCTTTACAAGCTTGGTATCAATTAATGGCGATTTAGTAGAGTATATTGAAAAGTCAATTCCGAGAATATAAGTTATTTCTTTTAAAATCTCATAGTTTAAATTCGATCCAGTAGATATTACATCTTTAGGTTTAGGTAGAATAAATCTCTTATTTAATTCGGAAAGAAAGAACTCACAAACAGGTATATACAATGATCGCTTATTTGTCTCTTTTGCCTCTTTAAGTTTTTCTTTCATGGCCAAAGCTAAAAAATTACTAGAAAGCTCCTGATAGGTAAGCTTTTTTGAGATAACATATTCTAGATAAGAGTTGGCTGCTAGCTTGACAAAACCTTCCCAGTGGGAATAGAGAATACATACTCCACTGCGAACTAATACTTTATGTCTTTGGTCAGAAACATTTTTCGCTTCTATCAAAGATTTCATTGCTGACAGTTCCTTCTTTCGCCAAGCAAGATCATTTGCCAATCTATCGCTTAATTGTTCCGGTGTTTGGATGCTCATGAAGGGGAAAAGACCTCTCTACCAAGCGGAATAAGATAGGGTAAGCGTCTTGCTGCATTCACTCCTGCTCCCGACCATTCTTTATAAGTTGAATTTGACCAAATACTTTTTATACGATTAGGTATTTGCTCTATTGGAATTGGATTTTCATAGTGGTATCCAATTCCTAGTGCTACCACCTCATATGCAGATAATAGAAACCCTCCCAGGAATTTCTTGTTCTCCGATTTATATTGCTTGAAACTGTCCTCTCCCGTAGCTTTATTAAGCATATTGAATGTCACCTCAAACGCTGTCTCTATGTGGCGGTTATCCAAATCTTTTTTAATAGCCATTTCACGCATTCTAGCCGTTAGGAACTCGCTTACATCACCGCCCAACTTTTGAAGACTTGCATCATCTCGATCGAAGAAAAGAATAAAACGCAATACTAATTCCATATCATACTGTTCTTCATAGAGGCGATCGCTCAAAGCAATGCAGCTTTTAAATGACTCGCGATCGGCAAGGGAACGCATTAAATTATATAAATTTTTATTCAACATTAAAAGAATGCCATTTCTTACTTCTTGCGGTGTAGCAATCGATCCTCCTGTATTCAGCCGCTGAAATAGCTCATATTTAATCATTTCATCACTTTCTTTTTCAACAATATTGACGGATATTTTGGTTCTTTTTATCAATAAACGCTGCGCCTGAGTTAAAGAGTTATCTTTATCGTCAGGATCGTTCCATTTTTTACCTCTTAACGAAGGTAAGTAAGTTGTTTCTTGTAAGGCGACAGCAGAAAATGTATCTTGCTCTTGATTGTCTGGTTTCAAAATACCTACAAATTCATATATGGTTGAGAGTCTCTGCAAACCATCGATCACATCCCAAATCCCATCATCTCTTTGACTGACAAAAATTGGTGGAATCGGTATACCTAAAAGAATTGATTCTATAAACCTGGATTTTTGAGAATCCGACCAACGAAAAAACCTTTGAAATTCTGGGTGAATATCGATTTCCTTACTCTCATAAAGACTGATCCACTCGCCAATAGACATTGAGTAGCTATCTGTCCGAATGTCTTGCCTTGTTCTGTCAATCTCTTCTTGTAGAGGCATGGCTGAAGTAGTCCTAAGTATTATGTATAGCTATACTTGCAGAATGGCAATATTTAAAGATTATATCACTAGACGAACATCTGAAAAAACGATCGCCCAAAAATAGTCAACTTTGCTCTCAAGACAATGCGGAAGCTGATGCGATCGATCGGGTAGAATACAAAAATCCATTGAACCGATCGGCTAAACAAATCGCTCTCTTAGTTTGTCACATCTGTGAAAGCGTCAATGCAGCGATCGCCCGATCGCCCACCCCCAGCTTTAAGCCAACACCCAAATATCGAACCCTCCCCCTTTTTTAAACTGTATGGCAGGCTATGATTGACGGTTGGCAGCTTTTGAGAATTTAAATGCTAAACACAAATACAATAATTTCCAGTCTGCTGTTATTTATCCCGGTTTCCATCGCCGGACACTTTCTCGGCTGGGAATCCTCCACAATCTTCATCACCTCGGCTTTAGCCATCATCCCTCTAGCCGCCTGGATGGGTACGGCCACCGAAGAAATCGCCGTCGTCCTCGGCGCCAACTTGGGGGGTTTGCTAAACGCTACCTTCGGAAATGCCACCGAACTGATTATCGGCATCGTCGCCCTCAACGCCGGATTAATAGATGTTGTCAAGGCCAGCATCACCGGTTCAATTATGAGCAACCTGCTGCTGGTGATGGGATTGGCGATGCTGCTGGGCGGCTTGCGCTACAAAGAACAAGATTTTCAGCCGACTGTCGCCCGGTTGAATGCTTCAGCGATGAACTTAGCCGTGATTGCCATTTTGGTGCCAACTGCAGTTAATGCCACCTCTATTGGCATCCCTGAGGAAACTATGCAGAACCTCTCTAGCGCTGTTGCTATAGTGCTGATTGTCGTCTACGTGCTGACGCTGCTGTTTTCGATGAAAACCCACAGTTATCTGTACGATGTAGGGGTGGCAGAAATCGAAATGCTGGAAGATTTAGCCGAAAATAATTTAGCACCAGACAGTCCAGACCACAAAGTCAATCTGCCACTGTGGATTGGGGTGTTGTTGGCCTGTACCCTGATGGTAGCTGTCGAGTCGGAACTGTTGGTGGGTACTCTCGAAGAAGCGACGGCGCGTTTGGGGCTGACATCACTGTTTACCGGGGTGATTTTAGTGCCGATTATTGGCAATGCGGCCGAACATACGACGGCGGTGACGGTGGCGATGAAAAATAAAATGGATTTGTCGGTTTCTGTGGCCGTGGGTTCGAGTTTGCAAATTGCTTTGTTTGTTGCGCCCGTGTTGGTTTTGGCAGGTTTTGTCTTGGGCAAACCGATGGACTTGAATTTCAACCCGTTTGAACTTGTAGCGGTTGCCGTGTCGGTGCTGATCGCCAATTCTATCAGTTCTGACGGCAACTCTAACTGGCTCGAAGGTACTTTGCTGTTAGCAGCTTATACGGTGTTGGCGCTGGCGTTCTACTTCCATCCGGTAATTGAGGGACTTGTTTAACAGGCTTTCTGCAGAAGGCGGGTTTTCTCACTCGCCGACTCGCCGACTCGCCGACTCGCCGACTCGCCCACTCTCACTTCTTTTTTCGAGAGTGGTGGTTGCGATCGTACAATTGAAATCTGGGTGCTCTGTTGTTATTAGTTCTAGTCTTTTTGTAGATTATCTGCTGTCATCAGGGATTTTTGACATTGATCGGCTGTGACAAACAACAAAACCTTTGGCCTCAACCCGATCGTTAGATCGCACTGCCACAGGTTATATAAAAAGACGGGATGTTGAAGTCAAGCGAGACTAACGCCTCGCTTGACTTCAGCGACGCTCCAAGATTTCAATCAAGAGTGCTCATGAGTATTGTTCTAGGTGTGCTACGATCGTCATAAGTTGAAAATTGAGTATAACTAGACAACGTAAAAACTTAACCAGATTGTTGAGTACGCAGTCACACAAACACCGTGTTGCCGTCTAGGAAAACTCGTATTTGAACAAAAACCGAACTAGATAAAGAGGACTAATCAAAGTACATAACGCTCAAGCGAGAAGACAGCTCTAATGCGGTTAGAGTAATCCAGTCGCAAGCAAGTGACGCAAGCTGAACCAAAAATCTCAGTCACCAAGAGTGGACAGAGGTTAATCTCATCGCTTAATACTTTAACTTGCTCTCAAGCGAATAATGGTCAGCATATTGACAGATACGCATTTTTGTGCAAGATTCTCAGAATAATGCCGAAAATCGGCAGCAAAAATTTTTGCTGAAGAGGAAACGACGGTCGATTTAAAACTGACCAGCCTATAAAAAGGTCGAACGGGAGACCACGATTCGTTAAATTGGTTGAAAATAATGGTTAAACAATGGCTAAAAGCTTCCACAATAATAAATAGTTGTACAGACTTGAAAAATAGGGTGCTGCTCCACCCGAATTTACGCCTGTGGACAAGTAAGAGCCGACTCTCTTGGCAGAAGCAGGAATCAGACCCTCTAGAAAATACTTCTAGTTGAATGGTAAAGCTTAAATAAGCTTAGCCAAGTTTTGTATAGCAGTGTCAAAGTAAAACTTGATAGAGCAACCTCAATCAGGGTTATGTGGCTTCTGTGAGTTATTGCCTCAATCCCAAATGCCCGAATCCCGCCGATCCAGCCAACTCTGGCAAATCCGCCTGTATCCACTGCGGGTCTGAACTTTTGTTGCAAGGTCGATATCGGCTAGTCGCGCCTCTCGGAGGCGGCGGCTTTGGCAGAACATTTGAAGTGGACGACAACGGCGCCCGAAGAGTGCTCAAAGTCCTGCTCAAAGAACATCCCAAAGCTGTAGAACTTTTTAAGCAAGAAGCCGACGTATTGGTCAGGCTAAGACATCCAGGTATTCCAAAAGTCGATCGCGACGGTTATTTTATATTTACGCCAGCTAACAGCACAGAGGTTTTTCACTGTCTGGTGATGGAGAAAATTGCTGGGGCAAATTTGCAAGACTGGCTGAAAAATCGGGGCCGCCCGATCAGTCAAGAACAAGCTCTCAACTGGCTCAAACAACTGTCGGAAATTTTAGACCAAGTTCACCGCCTCAACTATTTCCATCGGGATATTAAGCCGCACAATATTATGTGCAAGCCGAACGGGCAATTAGTGCTGATTGACTTCGGGACTGCTCGGGAAGTGTCGGCGACTTATTTCGCTAAGGTGGGGCAGGGGCAAAATGTGACTGGTATTGTTTCCCCCGGCTACACGCCGCCGGAACAAACTAATGGCAAGGCTGTTCCGCAGTCGGATTTTTTTGCTCTGGGGCGCACGTTTGTTTATTTGCTGACTGGGAAGCCGCCGACTGCGTTTCCAGAGAACCCGCGCACGGGCAAATTAATGTGGCGCAAAGGAGCTCCTCAGGTTTCCGACCCCCTGGCTAATGTGATCGATTACCTGATGGCGCCTTTTCCGGGAAATCGACCTCAAAGTCCGCAGATGGTTTTGCAGTGCTTGGAGGAAATTAAACTCGACGACGCAGATAGTCAGTTGCCGACTCAGCTACCGACGACGGGGCAAACTAAACTTCGCGGAACTTCCGGGGCGTCTGGGGCGACGCAGCACACTTCTCTAAACCGCCTCAGACCTCTGAATACGGAATTGAAGAAGCCCCTCGAAAAGGTTTTTGAGTGGAAAAATAAGCTGCTGGCCGGCACGGCTGTTTTGATGCTGGGTATTGGCGCGTCTCAAATTTACGGTTCGCTGCGTTATGGGGTGTTTCCGGCAAACCCGGTGTGGCTGCTTTCTAGTTTACCTAGCAGTCAGTTTTTGCAAAAAAGTTTGGATAATGTCGGGAGTGTAAATGCTATCGCCCTGTCGCCTAACGGTCAAACTTTGGTGAGCGCAAGCTTTGGGACGATTAGAATTTGGAATCTGAGGACGGGAGGCCTGGTGCGGACTCTCAATTCGGTGCATTCTAAAAAATCGGTCAATACGGTGGCGGTGAGTCCGGACAGCTCGATTTTGGCCAGCGGGGGCGAGGACAATAATGTGATTATCTGGGATTTGAAGACCGGGCGACGGATACGCACGATTCCCGCTCACACAGCCGCCGTCAACGCCATCACTTTTAGCAGGGACGGTAAAACTCTCGCTAGTGGCAGCGATGACAAAACTGTTCGCTTGTGGAATGCCAGAACCGGCGGCAGGTTGCGGACTTTGAGCGGCCACGCCGGAGAAGTAAACGCGATCGCTTTGAGCCGGGACGGTAAAACTCTCGCTAGCGGCAGCGATGACAAGACTCTGCGTTTGTGGAATCTCGGCACCGGAGAAGTCAGAAGAATTATCACAGGTCACGGGGGCGCGGTTAATGCTGTGGCTTTTAGCCCGAACGGGCAAAGTGTGGCTAGTGCTAGCACCGACAATACGATCCGTTTGTCGAACGTGCAAGACGGGAAGGGCACCCGCATTTTTACAGGGCATTCGAGCTGGGTGAGGACGATCGCCTTTAGCCCGGACAGTCGCACTTTGATCAGCGGGGGCGGAGATATTATAGTTTGGGATTTGAAGACGGGAAAAGAAAGAAGCACTCTTTCTGGTCACAGTCAGTTTGTGAGTTCTGTTGCTATTTCCAGAGATAACAAGACTTTTATGAGCGGCAGTCCCGATCACACTATTAAGATTTGGCGAATGCCGTAATTATTAGTCATCAATCGATTTGAGATTTGAGATTTGAGATTTGAGATTGAAGAGTCGAGGCGATCGAGAAATCCCCTCCCGACTCCGAGGTGGAAGTCTGGGTTTTGCCCGCCCTACAATCGATTTGAGATTTGAGATTTGAGATTTGAGATTGAAGAGTCGAGGCGATCGAGAAATCCCCTCCGACTCCGACCTGGAAGTCTGGGCTTTACCCGCCCTACAACTGTTAGTTGCCGCAATTGGCAAAAGTAGAAAACAGGTTCAATTCTGTAACCCTCCACGCTTGCCAAGTCTGCGCGCCAGCAAAAAGACTATACCGGCGTTATGCTTTTATCGCTGTCAACATAACTTTGCCAACTTAATGAAGCAACAGTTGGATACTGGGCTGGAAACTCCCCTGGTATAGGACTTAGTTGCGAGCTCATGTTCCATCCTACTTGCTTGATAAATTCTTTAATTTGACCTTCGCAAGTTCGACAGCTAGAACCGCCGACTTTCTGCCAAATCTCTAACTGCGGAGTCATATCGTTTCCGGTAGCATCGGAATGATTTAACCGCAGAGGGCGCAGAGAACGCAGAGGGAGAGAATACAGAGAGGAATAATTCCGATGCTACCGGATTTGATATCAATCCATATTTGCCATTGCTCGATTGCATCCACATCCCATCGATCGCCCGGAGGTTCCGACCTGACAGATTGGCCCAGTTGTTGGGGATCAGAGAGACTGTTTCTTGATCTGCTTCGTACCATTTTTTGGCTTCTAATAAGGATTGAATTTTGCTAAATTCGCTGTTGCTTTCTTGTCAATTAGCGGTAAATGCTGGTTGCAAAACAGCAAGAAATGTGCCTATTAATGCGAGGGATTGTTTGCGAAGTTTAAACATGATGTTTTTCAGAGTAAAAGTGATTTAACAAATAACTGTTTACCATCTCTAGCTCGAGATAAAATCTTCAGAGCCGATGAGATTGGGAGCAACGCCTGTCACAGAAGCTAAAACTTCACCGCTGCTGGCTAGTCTAATTAATGTGCCGTTAGTTCCAGGGGAAATTGATAGCTGTCCGAAAGTCAAGCCATTAATTAATTGAAAGGTATCTTGAGAGTTGGTGAAATCAGAGATTGTATCAACTCCCAATCGGGTACCTAAAACAAATACATCATTGCCCGCGCCGCCGACTAGATTATCGTTGCCCAAACCGCCGTTGAGGGTGTCAAAACCTTTGCCACCAGACAGGTTGTCGTTGCCACCCCCGCCAGTGAGGATATCGTTGCCCCGCAAACCGTTGATGTTATCGCTGCCGTTCGTGCCTGTCAGGTTGTCATTGCCGGGAGTGCCGTTGATGACGTTTGGAGGGTTATTGCTGCCACCTGGAGTGCTGCCGATGTCAGAAACAAAGACATCCCTGGTATTGTTCGTGTCTCCCGGCACGAGGTTGGAGGCAGATGATGAAAACGCTACAAACCGCCCGTCGGCTGAGATGGAGGGGCTGGCGAAGCCTCTGGTGTCGGCGTTTCCCTGATTACCTGCTGAGTCTACAGAGAGGCGGGTGGTGGTATTGGTTAACAAGTCCCGCATGAAAATGTCAGGGGAATTGTTAGTGTCCCCCGGCGCGAGGTTGGAGGCATCAGAATAAAACGCGACAAACCGGCCGTCGGCTGAGATGGAGGGGAGGTAGGAGTCGCCGTTCCCCAGATTGCCTGCTGAGTCTACAGAGACGCGGGTGGTGGTATTGGTTGACAAGTCCCGCACGAGGACATCTGGGCTATTGTTAGTATCCGCCGGCACGAGGTTAGAGGCATCAGAATAAAACGCGACAAACCGGCCGTCGGCTGAGATGGAGGGGGTGTAGGAGTAGCCGTTCCCCAGATTGCCTGCTGAGTCTACAGAGACGCGGGTGGTGGTATTGGTTGACAAGTCCCGCACGAAGATTTCAAAGCGATTGTTAGGGTCTCCCGGCACGAGGTTGGAGGAATTTGATCCAAACGCCACAAACCGCCCGTCGGCTGAGATGGAGGGGTAGTAGGAGTCACTGTTCGCCTGATTGCCTGCTGAGTCTACAGAGACGCGGGTGGTGGTATTGGTCAACAAGTCCCGCACGAAGATGTCGTTTGTATTGTTAGTGTCCCCCGGCACTAAGTTGGATCCCTGAGATTGAAACGCCACAAACCTCCCGTTGGCTGAGATGGAGGGATCGGAGGAAACAAGGTTTCCCTGATTGCCTGCTGAGTCTACAGAGACGCGGGTAGTTGTATTGGTTAACAAGTCTCGCACGAAGATGTCAGCGAGATTGTTAGTGTCCCCCGGCACTAGGTTGGAGGCATCAGAATAAAAGGCCACAAATCGGCCGTCGGCTGAGATGGAGGGCTGGGAGGAGACTTTGTTTCCCTGATTGCCTGCTGAGTCAACAGAGACGCGGGTGGTGGTGTTGGTTGACAAGTCCCGCACGAAGATGTCGTTTGTATTGTTAGTGTCCCCCGGCACTAGGTTGGAGGCATATGATTCAAACGCCACAAACCGCCCGTCGGCTGAGATGGAGGGGTTTACGGACGAGTCGTTCGCCTGATTGCCTGCTGAGTCAACAGAGAGGCGAGTAATAGTCATAAGTCTTGGTGTTAAAAGGACAAGTTTGGATATCCCCCGATCTTACCCACAACATACAAGATAGCCAAGCTCATATTGCCCGCCCGTTTTTGGAAAATTCATCAACAGTTTGCGGAGATAATTGATGAACAGCCATCGCTTGCAACAGGTCAAAAGGCAATGTCAAATGATGGGCGCCAGCTAACAAAGTTTTTACCGCTTCCGACGGCGATTTAATGCTAGCTGCCAAAATTTCAGTATTGGTTTTTTTGAAGACATCTGCCATATCTTGGACTAAGGCAAAACCGTCTCCCAACAATCTGGTGGCGCGATTCACGTAGGCGATCGCACATTTAGCCCCGGCGAATGCAGCAGACAACTGCTTGTGATGGGCTGTATATCGCCGTCACTGCGCAAGGAATCGACGGTGACAAATGCGCTACTGCTTGGAAACCCGCCGCCGGTCCGGGAACCGCCGACTTTCTGCCAATTCTCTCACTGCGGAGTCTATCCCTATTTGCCATTGCTCGATCGCATCCACATCCCATCGCGCAATGGTTCCGACAACACAGATTGGCTTAGTTGTTGCCCAGCACAGAGACTGTTTCTCGATCGGCAACAACCATTTTTTTGCTTCTAATAAGGATTAAAGTTTGCTAAATTCGCTGTTGCTTTCTTGTGAAGAAAGCGGTAAATGCTGGTTGCAAAACAGCCCTAAATGTGCCTATTAAGGCGAGGGATTGTTTACCAAGTTTAAAGATGATGTTTTTCTGATTAAAAGTGATTTAAAAAATGACTGTTTACCATCTCTAGACCGAGATGAAATCTTCAGAGCCGATGAGATTGGGAGCAACGCCTGTCACAGAAGCTAAAACTTCACCGCTGCTGGCTAGTCTAATTAATGTGCCGTTAGTTCCCGGCGAAATTGATAGCTGTCCGAAGGTCAAGCTATTGATTAATTGAAAGGTATCTTGAGAGTTGGCGAAATCAGAGATTGTATCAACTCCCAATCCCGCACCTAAAACAAATACATCGTTGCCCGCGCCGCCGACTAGATTATCGTTGCCCAAACCGCCGTTGAGAGTGTCAGAACCTTTGCCGCCGCTGAGGCTATCGTTGCCGTCGCCGCCATTTAAGACATCATTACCGCGCAAACCGGTCAGCACGTCATCACCTTCCAAACCGTTGAGGATATCGTTGCCAGTGGTGCCAGTCTGGTTGTCGTTGCCGTCCGTGCCGTTGATGAGGTTTCGAGTGGTGCTGGTGTCAACAACAAAAATGTCGTCTGTATTGTTAGTATCCCCCGGCACGAGGTTGGAGGCCTTTGAATTAAAAGCTACAAACTGCCCGTCGGCTGAGATGGAGGGGCTGCTGGAGTCACTGTTCCCCTGATTGCCTGCTGAGTCTACTGACACGCGGGTGGTGGTATTGGTGAGCGTGTCCCGCACGAAGATGTCTCTCCCCACTATGTCTATCTCACGGTTGGTATCCCCGCCTCTCTCACGGTTGGTATCCCCCGGCACGAGGTTGGAGGCAAAAGAAGTGAACGCCACAAACCGCCCGTCGGCTGAGATGGAGGGGGTGCCGGACTGAAGGTTCCCCGGATTGCCTGCTGAGTCTAATGACACGAGGGTGGTGGTATTGGTGAGCCTGTCCCGCACAACGATGTCTCCGCTACGGTTGGTATTCCCCGGCACTATGTTGGAGGCAAAAGAAGTAAACGCCACAAACCGCCCGTCGGCTGAAAAGGAGGGGTTGTATGAGAAATCGTCCGCCTGATTGCCTGCTGAGTCTACAGAGACGCGGGTGGTGGTATTGGTAACCGTGTCCCGCACGAAGATGTCTGAGTCACCGTTAGTATCCCCCGGCACTAGGTTGGAGGCATCAGAAATAAACGCCACAAACCGCCCGTCGGCTGAGATGGAGGTGATGAAGGAGCGACTGTTCCCCTGATTGCCTGCTGAGTCTACAGAGACGCGGGTGGTGGTATTGGTAACCGTGTCCCGCACGAAGATGTCTGAGTCACCGTTAGTATCCCCCGGCACTATGTTGGAGGCATCAGAATTAAACGCCACAAACCGCCCGTCGGCTGAGATGGAGGGGCTGCGGGAGATACGGTTTGCCTGATTGCCTGCTGAGTCTACAGAGACGCGGGTGGTGGTATTGGTGAGCCTGTCCCGCACGAAGATGTCGAAGGCATCGTTAGTATCCCCCGGCACTATGTTGGAGGCATCAGAATTAAACGCCACAAACCGCCCGTCGGCTGAGATGGAGGCGCCGTCGGAGTGACGGTTTGCCTGATTGCCTGCTGAGTCTACAGAGACGCGGGTGGTGGTATTGGTTGACAAGTCCCGCACGAAGATGTCGTAGGTATTGTTAGTATCCCCCGGCACTATGTTGGATGCCAAAGAAGAAAACGCCACAAACCGCCCGTCGGCTGAGATGGAGGGGTTATAAGAGCCACTGTTCGCCAGATTGCCTGCTGAGTCTACAGAGACAGGAGTAATAGTCATAAGCCCTCACATTTAAGAGTAAAAGTTTGGAGATTTCCTAAGGTTACCCACAGCAGACAAGATAGCTTCGCTCATATTCCCCGCCCGTTTTTGGCAAATTCATCTACAGTTTGCTGGGATAATTCATGAACAGCCATCGCTTGCAATACATCAAAAGGCAATGTCAAATGATGGGCGCCAGCTAATAAAGTCTTTACAGCTTCCGACGGCGATTTAATGCTAGCTGCCAAAATTTCAGTATTGGTTTTTTTCAAGACATCTGCCATATCTTGGACTAAGGCAAAACCGTCTCCCAACAATCTGGTGGCGCGATTCACGTAGGCGATCGCATATTTGGCCCCCGCTTCTGCTGAAACAACAGCCTGGGCCGCGCTGTAAATAGCTGTCACCGCGCAAGGAATGGACGGTGACAAATGCGCTACTGCTTGGAAACCCGCCGCCGTTGCTGGAACTTTCAAAACTGTTTGCCGCCCGATCGACTCAAAAGCAGCTTTTCCTTCTGCTACCATGCCATCAAAATCCGATGCCATTAGCTGATAATACACTTCTCCTGGAATCAGTTGTGCCAGTTTTTTGAGAGTCTCCTCAGGAGATAACTCGCTTTTTGCCAAAAGTGTGGGATTAGTAGTAATTCCCGCTATCCATCCGAACTTGCTCGCCCGTGCCGCTTCCGCTACAATTGCAGTATCAAGATAAATTGCCATCTGCTCTACACCTTCAGTTTCATAATAATTTCCCGACGCTTGCTTTCAGATTGAGATAAATCCGAGCAAAATTAATTGTTAAGCTTTAACAATATCAGGATCTCGGAAATATTACTGTTAAGTAAATATAACAATTCAGTGATATACCTCATCGGTAGCAGTGCGTGAGTTTTGAAAGCTAGATTTTGAATTCAACAGGACTTAGGATGGAAAATCCCGTTTATTACAAAAAAAATGGTGTAGGAAAACATATCTGTGAATAAACCGGGTTGATGATGGAAATTGAGTAAGTGCTATTTAAGATAGCTAACAACTGAAATCACAACTTTTAAGTCAGTTGGTAACGGAGAATGTCGGGTAAGGAAAACTTGACTCTGCCGATCCCGGATACAAATCAGTTACATTTGTATGAAGAGTGATGTATGCAATAACTCAAGAAGGTGACTCAGAAAATGACCCAAGAAAAAAATCAGCAGCCACAAGTCAGCCTTAAGACATCTTCTGAACAACCCCAGTTGGAAAAACCAGCAGAAACCGCTGCCGAATTTTCTAGAAATGTTAAGTCTGAAAATCTGTTTCAAGCGGTTGAAAATAACGCCGAACAGCGTTTGAAGGCTCTAGCCCGCTTAATGATGGTGAGCTTAACTTGGTCGATGGCGGGGCTTTCCAAACGCCAGTAAGTTATGGATCGCTACCGCAACGGGGGAGTTATGATTGGTAAGTTGTGTTGGGACTTTTGTTTAAACCAAAACTTATATCAATTCCGGTTACACCGCAATGATGGGGAGTGGGAAGTCGAGGAATGTGGAATTATTGACCTTGACTTTATCATTCCCATGCAACCGGAAACGATATTACTTACAACTAACCGGACTTACATCAAGTCCGGTTAGTTGTAATAAAACCTGTTTTTAGTGAGAAATAAAGTCCTTGCTATCAGGACTAAAGTCTTTAACGGAGCAGTCATAACTTTTATTTAAATCCTTCAAACGGCCCCAAAAAAGTCGGTTTCGGACGGGTAACGCGCACTTCCCAAAGCGCTTTAAGCACTGCAAAAAATTCGCGGACACTGTAGCGAATCATGGTATTTTGGCGAAATTTGCCCCAATCCGGCGTTCCTAAGCCGATCGCCTCTACGCCCAACTGGCGGCAGGTATAAACAGCACGGGCTAAGTGAAAGTTTTGGGTAACTAAAACAGCCTGGGTTATGCCAAAAATCTCTTTCGCCCGGTAGCAACTTTCATAGGTGCTAAATCCGGCATAATCGAGAATGATATTATTAGTCGGTACGCCCTGTGCTTCGGCGTACTCCTGCATTGCTTTGACTTCGTTGTAATCGGCGCTGCTATTGTCTCCTGTCATCAAAAGTTTGCCTGCTCGCCCCGCTTTGTACAAATCGACGGCTGCTTGGACTCGATCGGCTAACATTGGGGTGGGAGTGCCGTCTTCCCATACTCCCGCACCGAAAACAATGGCAATTGGTTCGGCGGAAACCTTAGCTACATCGGTGCGCAGGTAGTTGCTTGTAACTAGCCTGACGTAGTAGTTGAGGGCTAGAGGTGCGATCGCTAAGGTTAATATTAACAGCCCGATGGCAAGGCGCCATGGAAATATAAAGGATTTAGGCAACATAAATTCAAGTTAACTTCCTATATAATTACACAAACAGACCGCTTCGCGGGTCTAAAAATTGTCTAGTTACCGAATTTACATTATATTGACAAAAATATGATTCAACAACAGCCCAACTTTGAATTGCTGGAATCATTTTTATGGGAACCCAAAAACGGCTATTTTTTGCTAGGCAGACATCTTCAAAGATTAGAGCGATCGGCTGATTATTTTAATTTTCCCCTATCGCTAACAGAAGCAAGCAAAGCTTTACAAGCATTAAGTATGACTTGCGGGTCAGTCAAACAAAAAATACGGTTAACAATATCTTGTGAGGGAAACATAACATTACAAGCTCAGACACTAGATAGCGGTATCTTAAAAATCGGTGCATCTGTGGGAATTGCCCGCAAACCGATCGATTCTCAAAACCCATTTCTTTACCACAAGACAACTTACCGATTGCCTTATACAATGGCTTTGGAGTCGCAGCCCGAATATCAGGATGTTTTTCTGTGGAATCAAGATGGAGTTATCACCGAATCTACGATCGCCAATATCGCGATCAATACACCCGCAGGTCTAATCACACCTCCCGTCAAGTGCGGTTTATTACCGGGGACGTTTCGTTCTCAACTTTTAGAGGAGGGAAAAATCCGAGAAGAGTTAATTACCTTAGATGATTTGCGTAGTACCCAAACTCTATTTCTCATTAACTCCGTTAGGGGTTGGATACGCCTCAAAAAAGAAGCAAGCCGAGATGTTTGGAAAGTTGTAAGTAATGGCTGAGATAACGCTTTCAATCGATTTTAGTAGGGTACGAACTGTGTACATTACTACTACAGATAGTGTCGAAATTGACTCGTTGCATAAGTCCTGAAAGTGTTAATTATAGTGCAATGTATTATTATGAAACCAATAGAACCTTGGTATTGGCGAAAGCTTCCCTTAAATCAGCGCAGCGGATCGGAGATTTTTCAAATTTTATTTCTCGGTAAAACTGCCGACAGTGCAAGCTCAATATCGGATTGTTTCCCCCGCGATATGGCTGTTCTGCTAGAAAGTCCAGTTACATCTTCTACTCAATTGGCACGATATTCTATTTGTGCAGGTTCTCCCCGGGTAATTGACGGTCAATCTCAGCTATGGACACCGCCAGTCGGTGAAATTTTACCTTTTTTGCGCGCTCTTTTGGACTCTCAAAAGCAAAATTTAGCAGTGAATGTACCGCCGGAAATCCCTTTTACTGGGGGTTGGTTGGGATGGCTAGGTTATGATTTAGCATGGGAAATCGAACACCTGCCCCAACTCAATACCGATCCGCTTCCTTTCCCGGTTAGCTGTTGGTACGAACCAGAATCTTTTGCGGTTTTAGACGGTCAAACGCAAATTCTCTGGTTGGCTGCGAGTCAACCTTCTCACCTCGATGTTATGCAGCATCAATTAGAGCAAACAGATCGAGAAATAATTGAGAATAATTTACCGGAAAATTCTCAACAAAATTCCGCTATTCCTATTTTCCAATTATCTCAGAGTGAGTATAAAGAAATAGTGCGAAAAGCTCAGAAGTATATTCATGCAGGCGATATTTTTCAGGCTAATTTATCTTTGCGGTTTGAAGCCCGTACAGATTGCAGTAGTTGGTCAATTTACCGCGCTTTGCAACGGATCAATCCTTCGCCTTTTGCAAGTTATTGGCAAACTCCGTGGGGGGCGATAGTTAGTTGTTCGCCGGAAAGACTCGTTCAATTATTAGGAAAAAAAGTGGATACTAGACCGATCGCGGGAACGCGACCGCGAGGTTTAACCTGCATTCAAGATGAGGAGTTAGCACAGGAATTAATAGAGAATATCAAAGAAAGAGCCGAACATATTATGTTAGTTGACTTAGAGCGCAACGATATCGGGAGGGTGTGTGAATGGGGTTCGGTAAAAGTTAACGAATTTCTGACTATTGAACGCTACAGTCACGTGATGCACCTCGTCAGTAATGTTATCGGTACATTAAGACGAGACTGCGACGCGATCGACTTAATTCGAGGGGTATTTCCGGGCGGTACGATTACAGGTTGTCCGAAAGTGCGCTGTCTGGAAATCATCGAAGAATTGGAACCCGTGAAGCGCAATTTATTTTACGGTTCCTGCGGTTATTTGGACTGGCGCGGCAACCTGGATTTAAATATTTTGATTCGCACCCTTTTATATGCACCAAAAACTGACGGTACGACCGGGGGAGTTGTTTGGGGACAAGTGGGTGCGGGGATTGTTGCTGATAGCGATCCAGAAAGGGAATGGCAGGAGTCGCTGGATAAAGCTCAAGCTCAACTTAATGCTTTGAAATTAGCGGAAATATGTGATTATAGCCTTTCTCAGTAACATGAGGTGTTCTTGGGCATGGGGCATGGGGCATGGGGCATGGGGCATGGGGCATGGGGCATGGGGCATGGGGCATGGGGCATTGGGCATTGGGCATTGGGCATTGGGCATTGGGCATTGGGCATTGGGCAAACAGGGCATTGGAAGAGTACCTTACTTTGCTGAGAACCGCTATAGTTTTTTTAGCGATCGCACTGTGAGTCATATCAATTCCGGCAGTCAGGCCGAAATGATATCAAATCCGCGCTTTATCGTCGGGCGTAAAATCGAATCCCGAGGCCAACAAATAATTCGCGCAATTTTCATTTTTTTACTCACAGTCAACAGTCAACAGTCACCAGTCAACATTCCTATGTCTATCGATTGTCTGAACCTACTGCCTCCGAAATAGAACTAAATCCGCGTTCTTCTAACTTTTGCAAAAACCCTTGTAGAATCCGGCGCACCATCCAAGGCCCTTCGTAAACCCAACCGGTATAAACTTGAATTAAACTCGCACCAGCGGCTATTTTTTCCCAAGCATCTTCGGCGGTGAAAATGCCACCAACTCCAATTATGGGTAATTCGCCTTTTGTATATTGCCAGATAAATCGGATTACTTCTGTCGATCGGTCCCGCACTGGAACCCCGCTAATTCCCCCGGCTTCTTCGGCGATTGGTTTGCCTGTTTCTCGCAATATTTGTGTTTTCAATCCGTCGCGGCGGATGGTGGTATTTGTGGCGATAATTCCTGCTAGTTGGTAGGTTTTTGCTAAGTCGAGGATTGATGCAATCGCCTCGGACTCCAAATCCGGCGCAATCTTGACTAAAATTGGCTTGATTCCGCGATTTTCTTGTTGCAAAATTTCCAAAATTGTGCTAAGCCCAGCAGCATCTTGGAGCGATCGCAACCCCGGCGTATTCGGAGAGGAAACGTTGACTACAAAATAGTCGCCCCAATCTTTCAGCAGCTTAAAACTCTCCAAATAGTCGGCTGCTGCTTGCTCTAACGGTGTTACCTTAGATTTACCGAGATTGATGCCCAACGGGAACCGAGACTGAGGCATGGGGCGCGAGGCATCGCATGAAGACTGTTTCTGTGCTCTGTGAAACCGGGCTGCCATTGCCGCGGCTCCTTGATTGTTAAATCCCATGCGGTTGAGAGCTGCACTGTCCTGAGTCAAGCGAAACAAGCGAGGTTGGGGGTTTCCCGGCTGCGGTTGACAAGTGACAGTGCCGAGTTCGGCAAAGCCAAAGCCAAAATTTGCCCAAATATCGGCAGCTACGCCGTTTTTATCAAATCCCGCGGCCAAGCCGACAGGATTTTTCAAGCTCAGTCCCCACAAAGATTGTTCGAGGCGAGAATCTTGCACTCCCAAAGATTTCTGCAATCGGGAGAGCATTTGGCTGGTGGCGGGGTTTGACTGGGTTCTGGCTGCGAGTTCGAGAACTTGGAGAGTGCGGTTGTGTAGCCACTCGGCATCGGTTTTCAATACCGAAAACAACAGCGGGCGCACACCTGATTGATAAATATCCAATGACTTATCCTAGGGCAGTTGACAAATGAGAATCTCAATAAAAATATTCAGGAGAAGAGTGTGAAGGTGAGGTTTTTACTTCAACTTCGATCGACTTTATCCAATGTTTTAGATAGAAGGATAAGTGAAACGATTATATTATAAGTTGATTCTTTTTCATTTTATTTTTTTTAATCTTTAAGTTGGTAATTTGAAATTAGACAAAGGTGCGGGGAAGCTTGGAAATGGGGCAGCAGGAAAGACCGAAGGATTTCGACGAACAAATCGCAACCTTGGAACGCGTTCTCCAGACTCTGCGAGAAGAGGAGAATGTTGAAGTGCTACTTTCGACCACACTCGGTTACTTGCAAACGGAATTTGACTGGGGGTTGATTTGGATCGGGTTGTACGATCGACAGGGCCACAGATTGTTCGGGAAAGGTGGCATGACTCCTAACGGCGACCTATCTTTTCTCAAACAGCGGTTTGCCCTCAGTCCGGGAGATTTGCTCGAACAAGTGGTGATTCAGCTCCGGCCGGTGGGAGTCCCGGATTTGCGATCGGAACACAGAGCCGGAGAATGGCGCAAAGCAGCTCAAACTTACAATATTCAAGGCACGACTCTGTTTCCGCTCCGCTACCAAGACCGCTGCTACGGCGTGATTTTGCTCGGGACAGACGTGTGGGGAGCGTCGCCAAAGTCGGGGGAAAAAACGCAGTTGGCGATCGTATTTGGAGCGCTGGCAACTGCTCTTTACCAAATAGAAAAAGACTGGCTGCGACAACAAGTCAAACACCCAGATGAGTCTCTTTTAGAGCTGATTTCGCAGTTGAAGGAACTGCGATCGCTCGACCAATACTTGCAAGCGGTTGTCGAACAAGCCCATGAATTTCTCCAGCCGACGCGCACTAATGTTTATTGGTTCGAGCAAGAGCGGCGCTATTTTTGGCGCCGAGTCAGCAACCGCCAAGTTGCTCCGGGTTTGGGCGGGTCGAACCGACCGGCTTCGGGCATCACCGTCCAAGACTTGGGCGAATTTTATCAGGCTTTGGGCAGGGAAGAAATGGTTTGGATCGGTGAATCCCAAAGTTCTCTGAAAACTGAGCTGACGGCGCGGTTGATGCAGCAAATCCGCGCTCGCTCTCTGTTGGCTGCGCCGATTGTTTCGGAAGGAGAATTGTTGGGATTTTTGGCAGTCGAAGCCGGCGAGCCCCGGATTTGGCAAGACAATGAAAAACATTACCTGCAGGGAGTGGCGCGGTTAGTGGCTCTGACGGCTCCTATGTCCCAGATGGAGGAGAGGATTCAGCAAACAGAGATCGATCGAGATTTAACAGCCGGAATAGCTCGCGCCATCTACAGCGATGCTGACTGGGAGGCGACTTTAAAAAATACCGCCCAGCAGTTGTGCGGGCGGCTCAATTGCGAATACTTTTTGCTGCTGCTGTACGGCGAAGAACAAAATCGCTTTGAAATTGTCGGCCAAAATCTGCCCCGGAACCGCAGGCCAGTGCCGTCGCCGCTCAACGCCCTCGATATGGCTGACGTGGGGCTGTTGCTGATGCGCGAACCTGTGGCTATTGAAAATTGGGAGGAAGACCCGCGGTTGGGCGCTTGGCGGGAAGTGCTGGGGGAGGTGGGGGTGCGATCGCTTTTGGCCTCGACCACTCGGGGGAAAAACAAAGAGGGAGAACACCCCAATCGCCAATCGCCAATCGCCAATCGAAAATCGATCGAGGGTTTGCTGGTTGTCGGGCACAGTGCAACTCGCACTTGGAGGCGATCGGAGCAAGAATTAGTTCGGCTAGTGGGTCAACAGCTAGGATTGATCCTGCACTCCTGGCAGCAGAGCTCGGAAATCGAGAAATATCAGCAATTTGAGCGCTCGCTCAAATCGGGTTTGGCGCTTTTGCACCATTCTCCTCAGGAGCAATCTGAGAAACCGATATCTGCTGCTTCACCGACGATGTTCCCAGAGTTGCCACTACAAAAGCTCGAGCGTAACTTTGCTCAACACGTTTCCCAGACACTTTCCTGTCCTCTAGTAGCGGTAATTACTTGGAATCCCGGTCAAGAGGAAGGTTTAATCGCGGCGACGGTAGCGGCCAATCCTGTATTTGCCCTCAATCCCGAGGCGGTGATTCCTGTCCAAACAGATGCTTTGATCCAGCAAACCCTGGCATTCGGGGGCGTGCTGCAACACAACACGAGCCAACTGCCACTGGCAACGAAGCGGTGGCTCCGCAGTCCGGGAATTGGCGAGATTTTGACGGTGGCGCTGCGGACGGCCCCAGAACACCCTCCGGCGGGCATTGTGGTGGCAGCAGACGCTCCGGGCCGCCAGTGGTCGGAGTTATCGGTGAGTTTACTCAGCTCGATGGCGTCTCAGTTGGCTTGGTGGCGCAGGTATTTGGCGGTGCAATCGGCAAGCGAGTCGCAGCGATTGGATCTGGAGCTGCTCAACTGGTACAAGCAGCGCCGTTTTGAGGACTTTTACCGCACTGTGGGAGCGGGGGTGAAGGAGTTGGGGGAGTTGAGTCAGTCGATTTTGCAGTCGGCGAAGGAACAAAAGGATGCTCTGAAAACTTTGCGCTACCAACAGGTTTTGCGACACATTGGCAATGCTTTGGGGTCAACGAATTTACTGCTAAAACAGGAACAGTGGCGGCTGCAATTCGGACAAGATGCGGTGCCTGTGAGCGCTTGGCTGAGGCGATCGCTCGATCGAACTGCCCCCTTGGTCAAACAGTCGGAAATCTTGCTGGAAGTGCACAGAGGAACTGCTATGTCGATGCCGGAGGGCCAGACTTTGAGCGTTCGCGCCGACAGCATCAAGCTGGATTTGATACTGGGCGAATTGCTGGCAATGGCTTGCAGGCGCTCTGGAGTTGGTGACAAGATTGAGATTCGCTCTCAGTTGTTGGGGGGAGATTTGCTAGAATTGTCTGTGATCGATAGTGGCGCGTGCGATCGACAGTTAATTGCTGCTTTCAAAAACGGTTCCGAGTCGGATATATTAGCCGTTTCTAGTTCACATAGGTCGATCGTGCAAAATCTCTTAATTTGTCAGCGAGCGGTACACTTAATGGGGGGAAACTTTTCTTTAGAAATGTTAGAAAACAATTTAATTGTCGCTCGTTTAGTGCTGCCCCTAGCCAATTCTTAATATTGTAAAATTTTGTAAAAGTTCCAAGCTGCGATCGAGCGCCATCTACCTCTTTCAAAATACAAGGAGGTGGTTTAAGCTACGCTCTATATTGTTACTGATATCTTGCGCCATTCTTAGAAACGAACGGGCTAGGAGGGCCCATTCCACAATATAGCGGTTCTCAAGCGTGGTGAGATATGGGGGCGAGTCCTATGCCCTATGCCCTATGTCCTATGCCCTATGCCCTATGAGCACCTCATGTTACTGAGAAAGGCTATACATCAATTTTCTTGTGGGTGAACCGGGGAACCCGCCCCTGAAAGACTTTCAGAACTCGGGAAAAACCTTTGAGTAATCCAAGCAGTTACAATATGAGAAAGCAATCCCATCGGTCCCGCAAAGAAACACAAAGCCAAAGAATGAACCGTCCAAACACCTGTCCGCTGTCCTTCCAAATAAATCCAGCGCCCGACAAACAAGTCCATCACTAAAAAATGTATCCATCCCGTAGCAGCCGCCGTTTCCTCGCCCAGAAACTTAGCAATATCTGCTAGCTTGGGATTGGACAAAGCAGCCGCATTTTCCGCAGTCAGACTGCTACCAAACAAATATATGTACAAAGCGGCGAGCATCGCAAACGGAAGGAAGGAATTCATCACTTTTCGGGTAATTCCCCAGTTGGGTAATAAAATCATAATTACCCAGAAAGGCAAAACGAACAGATTAGCTGCATTAAAAATTAGTTCTGGTGTCATAGTTGGCTCTTGGCTCCTGCGAATGCACTGCAATTAAGGATGTTAAGATTACTTTACACAATTTTTGCTGAAATTTATCAAAAGCAGAAAAAAATTTCATTCACCAATAAAAGAGAATTGCTATAATGAGCGCAATTCTAGGGCTTAGGCAAAAAATGGTTGAACGCGCTACCTATAGCGGTAAGGTGCGCCCAAGAGAACCCTACATATAGAGGTAGCGCGTAAATCCTGACATCTAACATCCCAAAGATAAAATTGCAAATATAAATATAGAATTTAAAATTTAAAATCGCATGAAAACAACTTATGATAACTTTCTAGAGTGGTGCAAGCACAAAGAAAATATATCTGCCGATGCCAAACATACGGTAGAAATACTGTTGCAAATATCAGATACTTGCGAGTGCGATCGAGCCAACGAACTGCTTTCTAATACAACAGAACTTAACCTCAAACTTACTCAACTTACCGATATCAATCCCCTCTCATCTTTCACTCAACTTACTAATCTCATCCTCGGCAGTAATCAAATATCTGACATCGCTCCCCTGCAATCTTTAACTAAGCTGAAAACTCTGGTTATGGATGTCAATCAAATATCAGATATCAGTCCGCTTTCCTCTCTAACAAATCTGAGTACACTCATTCTCGATACCAATCAAATCTCAAACATCACTCCCCTAGCAGCTCTAACTAATCTTACCGCACTTGTCTTGTATGACAACAAAATTTCTGACATCACTCCCGTGAAAGCTTTAATGAACTTAAATGCGCTGATCCTCTACAACAATCAAATTTCCGATATCGCTCCACTGGCAAATTTAACTGAACTCGAGACACTCTACCTTTACAATAATAAAATATCGGATATCACCCCACTGGCGTCCTTAAAAAATCTGACTACGCTGTTTCTCTTCGGAAATGAAATATCTGACCTGACTCCGCTGGAATCTCTAACCAACTTAAATAAATTGGTTTTATTCCAAAATAAAATATCAGATATTAGTCCTTTGACACCGCTAACTAATTTAATTGAGCTCAACCTCGGTAACAATCAAATATCAGACATCAGTCCGTTAAAATCCTTAACTAATTTGACTGAACTTTATCTGTTCAATAATCAGATTTCCGATAGCAGCGCGCTGCAAGCTTTAAATAACTTATTTTTGCTTGACTTGTACAACAATCAAATCTCTGAACTCAGTTCCCTGCAATCTTTGCCAAAGTTAACTACACTGGACTTGCGCGGGAATCCCATTGTTAATAAAATTTGTCCTGTCAATCCTGCATCTATATGTCGGTTTTAATTCTTAAGGGCGAGGCGAGATGGCGGTTTATAGAGTATAATGTTGAAGGTCAATATGAGGAGAAAGTGATGAGCGGACACGATGCTTTGATGTTAGGATTGCTGCTGTTGCCAGGTTTGGCTTTGTCGATCGCAATTATGGGCGCTTTTGCCGCTGGTGGATAATCAGTTTTGGGAGCAGGCAGATTTTGTAAAAAGTAGTTTTTTCCTCGTTCCCTGGCTCTGCCTGGGAACGCATTTCACTCTTGCTGTGCCTCCTGTTTTTTTGCAAGCGAGGCAGAGCCTCTGGATCTCGGTTCCCAGCCAGAGGCAGGGAACCAGTTAATTTCCTTCTTCCTTCTTCCTTCTTCCTGACATCCGTTACATCCGTTACATCCGTTACAGAATCCGTTGCCGAACTTCCTTCTTCCATAACTTACAAAAATTGTGCTGTCACATCCGAATTTACCAAAGTATTCGCGCACAAAATACCCGATGCTGCGACGGCGGGCACGCCAATTCCCGGCATGGTGCTGTCTCCCACCCGATACAAGCCTTTAACTGGTGTTTGCGGCCCGGGAAATGTGCCTTTTCCGGCGGCGATTGCAGGCCCGTAAGTTCCTTGATATCGGCGTAAAAATCGGGCGTGGGTTAGCGGTGTGCCGATCGACTCTACGACTATTCGCGATCGCAAATCCGGTATAATTCTTTCTAAAGCTTGGAACAAAGATTGCGATCGCTCTTGCTTTTTCTGCTGATACAATTCGCCATATTCCCAACCTTCGTAAGGTTCCAATGTATAAGCGTGAACAGTGTGATGTCCGGGCGGCGCCAGAGTTGCATCCCACACTGTAGGAATCGAAATCATGCAAGTATTTCCGGGTACTGTAATGTCAATCTTGCTGTCGTGAACGACGACGTGGTGGCCGGTCAAACCTTCGAGTCCTTCGGCTTTAATTCCTAAATGGAGGTGCATAAAACTGTCTACTGCTGGCATCGACAAAGCGCTTTTTCGGTAGCTTTCCGGCAAATCTTGAGGGCGCAGCAACTTTGTATAAGTATCCCAGACGGTGGCATTGGAAATAACAATTGGGGCGCGGATAATTTCGCCATTTTGCAAGCGAACACCCGTGGTTTTGCCGGATTCAACTAAAATTTGATCGACGGAAGTTCCCAGGCGCAACTTTCCTCCCCAGCGCTGCAAACCTCTCACTAAAGCATCCACGATCGCACCGCTGCCGCCGACAGGATATTCGATCGCACAGCGCGCACGTTCGCCAATCATAAAAGCTATTTCCGGCGCGACAGTTCCGTGCGCTTTCAAACCAGACAGCAAAAAGCACTCCAAATCGATCAAACGCCGCACCCAAGGATCGCGCACATCGCGATCCATCAAGGAACCGGCAGAACCCGCGATCGCACCTACTAGCGGTAACAGCTTCAGCAAAGCAGGCGAGTACCGCGACAGCAAAACAGGTATCAACTGCCAGTCGGATCTCAGCGCTAAAGCCGGGATTCCACGCAAAGCTTCATACAAAACTAATAAGTTTTGTTGAAATTGCTGCAATTCTACAGCACCTTGTGGTGCGAATTTAGCTACAGCATCTAAGTAACTTCTGGCATCAGCATAAATCGGCAAACTTCCCTCGGGAAAATGGTAATGCCCCAGCGGATCGTAGGAAATTGCTGCGATCGATTCCTCCAAAAGATCAAAAACTTGCCGCAAAGGATTGAACGACCGGGGGTCAGTCAAACCGCAATAAAAAGAAGGCCCCGAATCAAAGTGAAATCCCCGGCGCCAAAAGCTGTGAGCTGCCCCGCCCGCTATTGTGTGGCTCTCGCAGACGAGAACCCGCTTGCCGTAGCGAGCTAGCATCGAGCCGGCGACTAACCCGCCAATACCGCTGCCAATTACGATCGCATCAAAGTCTTGCATTTATCCAATGTGGTATAATCTTATTATTTATCGCTGACTGGTCACGGGGTATTTTTATGGGAGGAAAACTATGAAAGCTTTATCTATTTTAGATGAAGTTGTTCGCGAATTAGAACAAGACGTCAATCTCTCGCGCATTAAAAAAATAATATTTTTTGCTTGTAAAGACTTTTGGGAAAACGAGCCGGCCCAACTCGCCAGCGCAGATCTAGGAATTTTAATCGAAGAACTGTGCGCCAAATACAGCAGGTTAGAAGATATTGAAGCAGTTTTAAATAGTATAGTTTCTAAGGTTAATAAAAAAACCGAGTATGCTTTAGTAGCAGACCTCATAGTCTGTCAACTTAGCAGGCTGTATGAATATGAAGATTTCACCAAATTAGAAACAAACATATCTAGTTTTGGGGGTCACCAAGCTCCCGCATTTGACGATCACTTTAGTTCGGAAGTATCAAGCGACGAAGAAAGGGCAAGAGACCCCGGGAATTTATTTGATGTCAGACAAAGAATTTTGCAGCAAACAAATCCGCTGAGGGCTAAAATCCTAATTTTTTCTAGTCTTTATCACGAGTTTACTTTTAGCGAGCGCGACTGGCTGCTGCTGAAAACTCAAGAACTTGACAATCTGCTGCGACAACTGTTTAATGTCTGCGGCAGCCTCGCCCAACTCGAATCTCAATTGTACACAACTGCTAGCAATCTCGAAAACAGAGATGAAAACGACCAAGCTGCGAGCGTAATCATCCAAGCGATGAATCCTTGTTACGCAAAAATGCAACAGGAAGAAGGCAATGAAGCCGAATATTCTGCTACCGAAAATTTCGATCAGACACATTTAAACAACATTGTTTATGAACAGACCGAGCTGGTTGACAGGCGCAGCAATTATTTTGAGGCAGGCGATGCTACTCACCTCATTCAACCTGCTCCAGGTCACTATCATTATGACCCCCAGAATACTTACTTAGTGCCGGGGACGGCAGAAAATGTACAGTTTAAAGAACCCGAAACCAGCAGAAATAATTCTGCTGTCGATTTTAGACAGGAACTGGAAGAAACATTCCCAGTTGCAGAAATGCAGACAAGTATCGAAATTTTTGAGCCGGCCGAGCCTGTTATTGTAAATATTAGCGATTCCATCAAACGCAAGTTGGGATTGGAAGAAGAAATGACAGGATTAGTCAGTCAAAGTGCTAACTCCGCAACGGCGCAAATAGAAAAGATATTCACCGAGTTAGAAGCTGCTTTGAACGAAAAAATTTCTCCGGGAACAGCAGAGGAGCGTTTGTACTGGAAATATAAAAATCTCAGAGAGTATGTAGGAAAAGTTCAGAATTTTACAGATAAATTAATGGAAATTTTGAGCGAATTGGAGTCAAAAGAAAGCGGCAAATATCCTTCTGAAGTCCAGGAAAACATTGCACAAAATATTTCAGAAACACCGCCGGAAAACTCTAGCCAGAAAGCAAATCAGTATCAGCTTCTGGAAATGGCAAAACAAGGCAAACCAAAGGCGATCGCCCAATTGATCAATCAATTGCTACAGCCTAAGGGAATTGCTGCTACAGTGGGATTTAAAGACGGTTGGCTCCACGTCATTCTGGAGTCGGCCGAAGTACCAAACCAACAGGCTACAGCTACCTACCTTCACAAAAAACTGGGTACTTTAAAATCAAAATATCTTACTCAGGTGAAAATTCACGGGCGACAGTTAGGCAGCAAAACAGTCTCTTGGACTCAAGAATTTGTGAATTAAACTCATTAAATCCCCACACTCAAGTCTGGGGCTACACAAACTAAGCCCGCCTGGGCAAACTGAAATTTAACAAGTCTATAAATAGCAGATTGTACTTAATTAACTACCAATAAAAATATGAATTCCAGCGAAATATTAAGGCGATATACATCAGGAGAACTAGATTTTCAAGGTATGAATCTGAGAGGCGTATACCTGAGCGGTGCCGATTTAATTGGCGTTAATTTAAGCAGTGCTGACCTCTGGGGTGCAAACTTAGCGCTGTCTTACCTGAGCCGAATTAACCTTCAGCGCGCAAATTTAACTAATGCAAAGTTGTGCGGTGCTAACTTAAATCAGGCCAACTTGAGCGGAGCAAATTTGTCCGATGCAGACTTCCACGGAGCGACTTTGCAAGGTACAGACTTTCGCAGAGCCAATATGTCTTTGGCAGTTTTTATCGATGCAAATTTGAGCGGTGCAGATATGCGAGGTGCCAATTTGCAAGGTGCAGATTTGCGCGGTGCGTGCTTGCGGGGTGCAAATTTGCGCAAGGAGCAGCGGATTTTTGAGGGTGCAAATTTGCGGGGTACAAATTTGCAAGGTGCAGATTTGCGGGGGGTCAATTTGCAAGGTGCAGATTTGACTAAAGCTAATCTCAGTCACGCGAATTTGACAGAAGCATCTCTGGGGGAAGCAAATCTGACTCAGGCTAATTTGAGCGAAGCTATTTTACATGGCATATATTTGACAGAAGCAACTTTGGTAGAAACAAATTTTTCCTGGGCTGTAATGACAAATGCTAAGTTGGAAAGAGCTGTGTTAATTGATGCTGAATTTGCGGGCGCTAACTTGCGGGGTGCATTTCTGCCTGATGTTAAGTTGAGCAATGCTAATTTAGTTATGGCTGACTTGAGTCGAGCTAATTTGGTGAGGGCTGATTTGAGTCGAGCTAATTTTAATCAGGCAAATTTGAGTGAAGCTGATTTGACTGATGCCTACATGGCTAGAACAGATTTGCGCGAGGCAATTTTGCACGGCACAATTTTGATTAGGGCAGATTTGAGCACTGCTAATTTAGGGGGAGCTCAATTGCGCGGTACAATCATGCCAAATGGAGAAATGCACGGCTAATTACTTGTAGTAGCAATTTAAATAAGCTGTCGGGCATTTAAATTGTATATTCAGGGCGGGCGGGACGCCCACCCCACAAGACTTTGATTTTTTTTTGACATACAATTTAAATGCCGCAACAGCTTATCTCGGCAAAATAGTTAATTTAATAGTTAAGGCAATTTCGTATATAAAAAAAAGAGGGCAATGCTGTGTTAGCTCCCGGAAAAATTTTACAAGAACGTTATCAATTGCAACAGCGTTTAGGACGCACAGCAGCAGGTCATCAAACTTGGCTAGCAGTAGACTTAGAGTCTCAAGAACAGGTGACGCTGAAAATGTTAGCTTTTAGCCCGGAAATGCAGTGGGAAGAACTCAAGCTTTTTGAAATAGAAGCACAAGTTTTACAGGCGCTAAATCATCCCCGCATTCCTTGCTATAGACATTATTTTTCCCTGGAGCGGGAAGCCGGAGCAGGATTGCCGTGGTTTGGGTTAGTGCAAGATTATATTCCTGGATTTTCACTTCAGGAATTATTAGAAAAGGGTCAGCGTTTTTCTGAAAAAGAAGTACGGAAAATTGCCACTGAAGTGCTGGAAATTTTAATTTATTTGCATGAATTAAGCCCCCCAGTTTTGCACCGAGATATTAAGCCGAGTAATTTAATTTGGGGGGAAGATCAGCACGTTTATCTAGTAGATTTTGGTGCGGTACAAGCTCAAGCGGCGGTGACAGGTGTAACGTTTACAGTGGTAGGAACGAGTGGCTATGCACCCTTAGAACAGTTTTGGGGGCGGGCGGTAGTGGCTTCGGATTTGTATGCTTTGGGTGCTACTTTAATTCATTTGTTAACGGGGGTGACTCCTGCGGATTTGCCACAGAAAGATGCTCGGATTCAGTTTAGCGATCGCGTGAGTGTGCATCCTACTTTGGTAAGCTGGATTGAGAAGATGACGGAAATCGGGTTAGAAAAGCGTTTCAGCAAAGCTAGAGACGCTTTAGCAGCTTTGAAATCGGGAAACATACAAGGGGCTAATCTTCAAATTGAGACTGTTAGGAAAATTGCTAAACGGCCTCCCAGTCGCATTCAATTTAGCAAATCAGCGACGGAGTTAAACATTAAAATTCCGTCTACTTTAGTCACAAGGCCTTTTTTATCTATTTTGAGAGGAATATCATTTCTAATGCTATTTTCGCCGATTATCTTATTGTTTTTTTTCTGGGATTTGAGAGACATTTTAATTAGTGGAATTCTAATTGTTCCCTTAGGATTATTTACGATAATAGGAAGTCTCTTAGTTCATAGTTTGGGCTATGGTAATAAAATTACATTTAACCGGAACTACTTTAAACTGGAACATCAGATATTTGGTTGGAGTTATTTCCAACAAACTGGGAAAATATCGGAAATTTTGGGTATTTTTATAAATACCACGGGTATGGTAAATGAAATCAGGATTAGTTCAGGTAACGATAGGAGAACTTACTTTTATGTTTTAGCAACTGGTTTGAAAGACGTTGAGGCGGCTTGGTTAGCGCAAGAAATTCAAGATTGGTTAAATTTAAGATAAGTAAATTTAGTAAAAAACTGCGATCGCTCAATGATGAGAATACCTGAGGCACTCTAATTAGATTATGGCAAATTATAGGATTGTTTTTTTGCTCAATACTTTAGCTGTCCTGCTGGTAGCGGTGGTAACTTTTGCCCTAAATGGGTTTGGTTCTTCGGTAAAAGGGTTATTTTTTCCGCCTTGTCTTGCGACATATCCGGGGGCGGGTTTCTTTTTTCTGATGTTCCAAATGTTGTTTTATTTTTCTGTAATGGTGTGTGTTTTTAGCTTTGGTTTGCTAAAAACTACTCAACCGAATCGTCCTGAAAATCAGTTTATTTTAGGTTCAGCGATAGTTACGGGATTTTTCCTATTTAATGAAGTTTTTCGCACTCATGTTCACCTCGGACGCGCTGGATTCCCTAAAGTTACAATAGTTATTATCTATGCTGTTGCTGCGGCAGTTTATGGATTAACTTTTAGGAGGCAAATAAAATCAACGCCATACTTTTTGTTAGTAAGTGGCGTTGGTTTATTATTTTTGGCATTTTTTGCGGAAGCATTGCCCTGGAAAAATGAGGCAATTTCCAGCTTGCTTGAGGGTATCCCCAAGTTGTTAAGTGGGGTGAATATTGCGCTTTATTTTTGGTTTGTTTGTAAGGGTTTAATACTGCGATCGCTCAATTTTTATAACAAGACATCCAATCCCGAATTAAGTAAGTTTAATTAGACGGGGGCGGCTTTATGAGCTCGTTAGTTTTAGACATATAGCAATCCTAAATGAGTCCTAAATTTTTTACCCCACCCCAGCCCTCCCCTTACCAAGGGGAGGGAGTAAGAAATTCACAAATGATTTAGGATTGCTATAGACAGTTGCTAAAACCCGCCCTTACATGATTGTACAATCGGTTAAAACAAAAAGTACCGCTGCGCCATTGGCAAAACAGTTGCCGGTTCGCAAGTTAACAATTCCCCATCCGCCCTCACTTCATAAGTTTCTGGATCGACTTCCATTTGTGGCAAATAATTGTTGAGTTTCATATCTCTTTTACTAATTTGCCGTGTCCCGGAAACTGCTACAGTTGGCTTTTGTAAACCTAGCTGTGCGGCAATATCTCGATCGCGCGCAGCTTGGGAAACAAACGTCAGACAAGTCGCCGCAATCGCACCGCCAAAACTGCCAAACATCGGCCTCATATGCACCGGTTGGGGCGTGGGAATGCTGGCGTTAGCATCTCCCATCTGCCCGTAGGCGATCGCCCCTCCTTTAATTACCATTTCCGGCTTCACCCCAAAAAAAGCCGATCGCCACAAACACAAATCCGCCAATTTCCCCTCTTCCACCGAACCCACATACTGACTAATTCCGTGAGTAATAGCCGGATTAATTGTATATTTCGCAATGTACCGCTTTACCCGAAAATTATCATTTTCTCCCCCTGATTCCCCCCCTTGGTAAGGGGGGGTTATCCCTCTTGTTTCCCCCCCTTGATCAGGGGGGGTTAGGGGGGGTAAATGCCCCCTTTGAACCTTCATTTTATGTGCTGTTTGCCAAGTCCGAATAATCACCTCTCCAACTCTTCCCATCGCCTGCGAGTCAGAAGAAATCATACTAAAAGCACCTAAATCGTGCAAAATATCCTCAGCAGCAATAGTTTCCCTTCTAATTCTCGACTCAGCAAAAGCCACATCTTCCGGAATACTTCGATCCAAATGGTGACACACCATCAACATATCTAAATGTTCTTCTAAAGTATTGACAGTGTAAGGGCGAGTCGGGTTAGTTGACGAGGGCAAAACATTAGCTTGACCGCAGACTTTGATAATATCCGGCGCGTGTCCGCCCCCTGCACCTTCAGTGTGGTAAGTGTGAATAGCGCGATTTTTAAATGCGGCAATTGTAGCTTCGACAAATCCCGCTTCATTGAGAGTATCGGTGTGAATTGCAACTTGCACGTCGTACTCGTCAGCGACACTCAAACAAGTGTCAATTGTTGCTGGCGTAGTTCCCCAATCTTCGTGGAGTTTCAAACCCATTGCACCGGCAAAAATTTGTTCGACTAATCCTTGAGGTTGACTGCTATTTCCTTTACCTAAAAATCCTAGATTTACCGGGAAAGCGTCGGCTGCTTGCAGCATTCTGTACATATGCCAAGGCCCGGGAGTGCAGGTGGTGGCGTTTGTACCCGTTGCAGGGCCTGTGCCGCCGCCGATCATGGTAGTGATGCCGGAGGCGATCGCCACTTCTATTTGTTGCGGGCAAATAAAGTGAATGTGAGAGTCAATTCCCCCAGCGGTGAGAATCATCCCTTCACCAGCAATTACTTCTGTACCGGGTCCGATAATAATATCTACCCTATCTTGAATGTAAGGATTTCCGGCTTTACCAATTTTGTAAATTTTCCCGTCTTTAATCCCAACATCTGCTTTAACAATTCCCCACCAATCCAATATCAAAGCATTAGTAATTACCGTGTCAACCGCACCGTCTGCATTAGAAATAGGGGACTGTCCCATGCCGTCGCGAATGACTTTGCCGCCGCCAAATTTAACTTCATCCCCGTAGGTTGTGAAGTCTTTTTCAACTTCTATGAATAATTCTGTATCGGCTAAACGCACGCGATCGCCCGTTGTCGGCCCGAAAGTTTCCGCGTAAGCGCGGCGATCCATTCTGTAACTCATTTTAATGCACTCCTCATCAAATTTTCTAGAATTTTTGTCATTGCCCCAATGCTTGAGTATACATTGATTTATGCTAAAAATTTTCCGTTTGTATACGTTCTATAAACTCAACAAATGGTTTGAAACATTGAGGACATTGCTCGGCAATTTCTTGATACGAAGTCTTCCCTAGTATCAGTTGTGGATCCACCCTTTTATCGTATTTTTTGTCAGAATCTCGGAAAAGTTGCTCTACAATTTTCGAGGGGGGGCGATCGTGATTTTGGTCTTCTACTGGTCTTGTCCAGGTGACATCTTGAGAAGTAAATTTTAGTTTACCTAGTTTACCTAGTAATGCAGATTCAGCCGCCAAAATCAAAGCTTCCATTTCGTATTTAAAACAAAAAACTTTGAAGCGTTCTTTGAGACGTTCATCCTGAATACCTTTCTTTTGTAATGCTTGAGAAAAATTCTTCATAATTCCCGCTTCTAGCTCTTGAAAAGTCTCATGGCGAAACTCTTTATTCTTAGGATATAAGTCTGGTAAAATAATTACAATTGAATTCGGATCCTTAAGAGTATCAACAGCTTTTCTTGGAGCCTTCAGCAGCAAATCTTTTTTAGCGTCACCTCCCTTATCATTATTAGGTCCTTTGATTGCAAAAAAATTTATACTGACACCTTCGGCAGATTTTTTTTCAATCAACTTCACTAACAATGCTTCCATTGCATTTTTATCTGATGGCCCTTCTACATAGATATTTACCTTCATGGTAGAAGCTCCAATTCATCACTGCGGTGGAGTTTTTCAATTTCCTCTGTCCCAAAGTCCTCAAGCATATCTGTTAAAACTTGGGAATTACCAGGTTTAATAAACTTTGATTCTCCATTCTCCTTTCGCATCACAGCAATTTGGGAAATATCAAATTGGGTTAAAAAATAAGAAGAATGAGTAGCCAAAAGAACCTGAGTGCGTTCAGCAGCTTTTTCAAACAATCCTGCTAAAAGAGGGAGTGTCCGAGGATGAACACCTTGATCCGGTTCATCAATACAAATTAGAGAGGGTGGTTTCGGGTGCACACAAAGACAAATCCAACAAATTAATCTTAGAATACCATCGGATAAATCCGCAAGACTTAAATCCTGGTTAATCCCCTTTTCCTGCCAAAATGCGATAACTTCCCCAGGCCCGCCGCGAGCTTTTACAGTTAATTTTTTGAATCCTGGAATAACTGATTGTAAATGTTGTTGCAGGTCATCAAAAACTGCGTCATGTTCAGTCATTAAATAGTGCAACACTGAACTCAAATTGCCTGCATCTTCATCCAACACGGGTTCTTGTTGAATGAGAACAGATTTGCGAATTTTGTGATTAGCAATGTTAAATGAACTGTAAAATTTCCAACCCCCGATATACTCTCGTAGTTTATAGAGAGTTGCTAAATCTGGATTTGTTATTGTCCTGAGTGCCAGTTGATTGCGTTTGGAAAATACGCGATTTGTCTTTACACGTTCTGGTTCGCAATACACACCTTCAGTACCTTTAATATCCATGAACAAATGTTGAGATGACTCAACTCGCTCGAAAGAAATTTGCGGATTGCTTCTCGGCCCCATGAGTTCTCCTTGATAGGAGATATTAGACTCACCTGTATCAATTTTCAGCTCCCATTCAAACTTTTCTGAGCCGGGAAGATGGAAAATCTGTTGACCGATAGAACCCTTAATAATTTCGTTAGGAATCTCGCTCTCCATACTGTCGGTCAAAAATTTTAGAAACTCAAACAAGCTTGATTTCCCAGAACCATTGGCTCCGACAATAATTTCTAGTGGTTCCAATCGAGCAGAAAAATCTCGGAATGGTCTATAACCCTGAATTTTGATTGAGGTTATTCGGGAGTGCGGTGTCATTTCGCTACCTGTCGTTTTAGTAATATTGTTGATAATACAGGACTTACGCACGGCTGCCAAAAACCAGGCTTCTCTGTCAATATCTCTCGCATAGATGCACGATTTTTCTCAGAAACCGGGTTTTTCGCGTAAGTCCTATAATAGTCTAATTGTCTCTCATCCATCTAACTCACCATTCACTTTTCCATTAAATCCGTAGACTTCACGAGTACCAACAAACGGTACTAATTGCACTTCCCTTTCATCTCCCGGTTCAAATCTAACTGCTGTTCCCGCCGGAATATCCAATCGCATTCCTTTTGCTTGTTCTCGATTAAATTCTAAGGCTTCGTTTGCCTCATAAAAGTGATAGTGGGAACCGATTTGAATGGGTCTATCGCCCGTATTCCCTACCAGAATCCGCACCGTTGGGCGATCGGCATTTAATTCTATTTCGCCTGCTGAAACAATCATTTCTCCCGGAATCATGTCTATCTCCTGCGAGTCTCTGCGGTTAAATATTTAACGAATCGGGTCGTGCACTGTCACCAACTTAGTTCCGTCGGGAAAAGTCGCCTCAACTTGCACTTCATGCACCATTTCCGGTATCCCTTCCATCACATCTTCCCGCGTCAGGAGAGTTGTTCCGTAGCTCATTAAATCTGCGACGGTGAGGCCATCCCTTGCTCCTTCTAAAATCGCGGCGGAAATATAGGCTAGTGCTTCTGGATAGTTTAATTTTAAACCTCTTTGTTTCCGGCGCTCTGCTAACAGGGCGGCGGTGAAAATCAGCAGCTTGTCTTTTTCTTGGGGGGTGAGTTGCATTTTTATTCTGGTAAGGGCGATCGCATTATTTGTGAGAGTTCAATTATCAGTGGCGGTAGCTTTTCCAGGCGAGTTTTTTATACTATCATACATTTGAAACTCAAAGATAAGCCTATTTTATCCAAACTCTAGGCAAACAGCAAGGGCGTTCTGAAAAAGATAAGCGCAGCAAGTGCCAAATGCCGACAAACCACTCTCTAGCTGCAGCGGTGGATGAACCGCGATATCGGCACAGCAAACCGTTAGGGAGGCGAGTAACGCCAGTGGTTGAATTAACAGGATAAATTGTTGCCTCGCATTGCAAAGCACGCACTTTTTCCACGAGTTCTGCTGTGACGGGTTCGCCTACCCAAGCGAGGGTAGCGACTACGGGTTTTCCTGCTAAGCCGTGAGGACTTTCGAGCATTTTTTCGCCGCCTTTGAGCCATTGTCTGTCAATCCACAGAGGGCTGTTTTGCTGCCAAATTTCGGTGTGCGATCGCCATTCTCCAGACAAGAACTTTTCGCCTCTAGCACTGCGTCCAAAGCGCGTAATTTCCCACAGCAAAATACTGGCTTGCGGCGCTAATTCTACCCGTAAATTTTGCCGATACATGGCGCCATCGAAAACGATGGTTTCCTGCGGAAGCCATTCTAAATTTGCGCCGGAATCTACTTGAATGTCAATATTTTGTTGTGCTAACTGTCCGCTGCTGCGATAAATTTTACCAGCGGCGGCGGTGGTGATTAAAGCTTTGGCGTTTGCTTGGAGGTGGAAATTGAGCGAAAGTCGATCGCCCCCGACAACTCCCCCAGCCGTGTGTAAAATGACGCTGTGGCAAACCTCTTGCCCTTCAGGATAAAACGGACGCTGCACCTTGAGGGGCGCTTGCATTTGATTGTGAATGATTTGAGTTGCGCCGCTGCGGTTGGCGTAAACTAAATTGAGGCGGCCGTGCCATCCATTTAGAACGTTATCTGTATGTTGTGCGATCGAACTTTCAGTCACTAATTTTTTATTTTAAAAACATTCACTATCAAAAACATACCACGGCTGCGGCGCTGCCCAGCAATTAGTTAAATAATGATAATCGTTATCTGAAAAATTTTTGGTTTCTGCATTTATTTGTATAATAATTTACATTTATCAACTATCAGATCGGCGAAGATGCGCGTACCATGTAAAAATCAGTAACTAGAGGAGTGCAGAATATGCCTCAAGTTCTCTTCAAAGTTGACTTGACCAAACCGATGTCAGAACAGGAATTAGTCGGTCACAACCGCTGGCATCCAGATATTCCCGCAGTAGTTTCGGTTAATCCCGGCGATGTATTTCGCATCGAGTGCAAAGACTGGACAGACGGACAAATTAAAAATGACGACAGTCCCGACGACATTCGCGATGTAGACTTAACAGTAGTTCACGTTTTGAGCGGGCCAATTTACGTTAACGGCGCGCAACCAGGGGATATTTTAGTAGTCGATATCCTCGACATCGGGGCTTTGCAAGGGGACGAATGGGGTTTTACGGGAATTTTTGCTAAAGAAAACGGTGGCGGTTTCTTAACCGAACATTTTCCGACTGCAGCTAAAGCAATTTGGGATTTTCAGGGAATCTATACCGCTTCCCGACATATACCAAAAGTGCGGTTTGCCGGGATTACTCACCCGGGTTTAATCGGCTGCGCTCCTTCTGTTGAATTGTTGAATAAATGGAACAAACGGGAAGCGGAATTAGTAGCAACAAATCCCGATCGAGTGCCACCTTTAGCAGAACTACCAAACCCCAAAAATGCGATTTTGGGGTCGCTGAAAGAATCTGAATTCGAGCGAGTGGCGGCGGAAGCGGCGCGCACTGTCCCTCCCCGCGAACACGGCGGCAATTGCGATATTAAAAACCTGTCGCGCGGTTCGAGAATTTACTTCCCTGTTTATGTCGAAGGCGCGAAACTTTCGATGGGAGATATTCACTTTTCTCAAGGAGACGGGGAGATTTCATTCTGCGGGGCAATTGAAATGTCGGGGTACATCGACCTCCACGTTGATATTATCAAAGGCGGCATGGATAAATACGCGATGGTCAACCCGATTTTCAAACCCGGACCGGTGGAGCCCCGTTATTCTGAGTACCTGGTTTTTGAAGGGATTTCTGTTGATGAATTTACTGGTCAGCAGTATTATATGGATGCTCACGTTGCTTATCGCCGAGCTTGTTTGAATGCGATCGAATATTTGAAAAAGTTTGGTTTTACCGGAGAACAAGCGTATTTGCTGTTAAGCTGTGCTCCGGTTGAAGGTCGCATCAGCGGCATTGTGGATATTCCCAATGCTTGCTGCACTATTGCTATACCGACAGAAATTTTTGAGATGGATATTCTGCCGTCTTAATTACACGATTTACGCACCGACTCTAGTTGTAGGGTCAGCAATGCGCGCCTTACCTCCACAAATAGTGTAAGAATTGCTTTCTTGCGTAAGTCCTAAATTAGTAGGGCGGGCGCTGGCCTGGCCCTACTCCTTGTATCCAAATCTACCATCAAAAATTGATATGCCTCTTTACGATTTTAAGTGTGAAACTTGCGGCATTTTTGATAAGTGGCGCCCTCTTGCAGAATCAGATACACCGGTGCTTTGCCCGAGTTGCGAAACTGTTGCTAAACGCATCTTTTCGCCGCCGATGATTCTAACTGGAAAGCTGCGGTTAAAAGGTCAAGAAAATCGGGAACCGCAGGTAATTAAGCGTTCTGAGGAACCTAAACCGCAGCGGAATCGGGAACACCGAGGGGGACGACCTTGGATGATCGGTCACTGATCCAGTCCGACAGTCCGACACTCCGACACTCGGACAGTCCGACAGTCCGACGAACAGGCAAGATGCCTGTTCCACAATAAAATTCACTCTTTGTGGAACAGGCATCTTGCCTGTTCTTGAGAATGGTGCAAGATGTGAGTTGAAACCGACTTTTGCAATTAGACAGGGACTTAAGTCCCTGGCGGGCCAAGGAAGTATTTTGTACTTATTTCTTCGCCAATATAACATAATCATCAACTGAATAATTTAAGTCATATTGAACCTGCTACAGTATTAAAATGGAAAACGTTTAGGAATGAGAAAGGCGAGGGCGCTTCGAGCTTACTACTTCACTGTACAGCACTTAACAAATGTTAACAAAACAGAGGGAAATTACTAAACTTTACAATAAGTTTTTTGAAGAACCAACAAGTTAGCTCTTTAAACTCCACGCTCAACTCGAGCGACAAGTAATGCAAGCTTACGGATTTATTGACAGCGACGATATTTTAGCAAAAGTGCTAGAATTAAACCGAGAACTGGCAGAAAAAGAAAAGCGGGGAGAACCATTAATTCGACCTTGTGTCCCAACTTACTACAAATACTAATCGCTGTATCATAATTTTTGTAAATCTGCGTATAATCACATAGATTGTTGATATAGATCACAAACCCTCTAGTCTAAAAACAGAGATACTAGGGGAAGTGTTGAGTTGTGAGTTGTGAGCTGTGAGTTGTGAGTTAAAGATTTCAAAAGTCAAAATTAAACACTCAAAACAGCTTTCTGCCTTCATCATAAGTGCATTCTGCTTTTCTTCGCTCAATTACTTCTAGTTCGTTTGGGAGGAACTTCTAATGTTATTATTTAACAACACTCAGCCCCAAGATAGCAAAGTAGAGCAATAGCACTCTGCTAAAAAAACCTTGTTACAACATTCAACCATTAATCTAAGCTGGCTAAAAGGACGATTCAACCATTTGCGGATCGGCCAAAAAATTAGCTACGGTTATGCTTTAGCTATCGGCATAGCGATTTTTGGAACTGCTGCGGGACAGAGATTGGGAGACTACTTTCGCAAGCAAGCTTTAGTTCAGGTAAATGTTGCCCAACAGCAGCAGCAACTGCTGCAAAACTTGCAAAATACCGTATTTGAAGCCCGATCGCACGCGGCGAGATTGCCGACCGTTTTGGGAAACACTGTGTGGCTGCAATACGAGCACGATCGGTTTTTCGGGAAAATCAATCAGGCGAAAATCCTGATTTCAGAAATTGAATCTTTCGCACGACAAAATCCCCATAGCCTAGCAACAGAAGAGGCAGAATTTCAGGCTAGATTGCAGAAATCTGCCAGCGTCATTGATTACTACGGTCAGCTAATTAAATTGCAGTTAAAAGAAGCGGAAGTTTGGAATTTGCAGCCCAACAGCATCGAGTCCGCAAAGCTACAAATGTTGAGGAGTAGCAGCGGCCAAGAGGCGATCGTACTAGATCACTTTGCTCAGAGTTTAACGGAGTTAATTTCGGCAGTAGAAATTCATAAGCAGGAAGGGGCCGAAGCATTAGAAGAAGCTGAAGCTTTGCGTAACCGAATTATTCTCGGGAGTATGCTAATTTCAGCACTAATCGCCGTCGTACTGGCGGACAAAACCAGCCGCGCGATCGCCCAACCCCTCGAAACCGTCACTAATGTCGCTCAGCAAGTCGCTCGCGAATCGAATTTTAACCTGCAAGTACCAGTCACAACCCAAGACGAAATCGGAGTTTTAGCGGTCTCTTTCAATCAATTGATTCAGCGAGTTAGCGAGTATACACAAGAACTCAAGCAAACTCAATCCCAATTAATTCAGACCGAAAAAATGTCGTCTCTCGGTCAAATGGTTGCAGGGATAGCCCACGAAATTAACAATCCTGTCAACTTCATCCGCGGCAACATTGACTATGCCAACAAATATATCCAAGATTTGACAGATCTGGTAACTCTCTATCAAGAATACTATCCCAACCCACCAGGTGCCATTCTAGAGCGCATCGAAGACATTGAACTCGAATTTCTCAGAGAAGATTTGCCAAAAACCCTCTCTTCGATGAAAATGGGAGCCGATCGCATTCGTGAAATTGTCGTATCCATGCGCAATTTTTCGCGATCGGACGACGGAAATATGAAATCAGCCGACATTCACGAAGGAATAGACAGCACCCTCGTAATTCTCAATCATCGACTCAAACAAGGTATTCAAGTTATTAAACAATACGGCAAGTTGCCTGCGGTTGAGTGCTCTCCAGCGCAACTAAATCAAGTATTTATGAACGTGATCGGCAATGCAATAGATGCGTTGGAGGAGGTGAAAAAGGGAGACAAAGGGTATTCGCGAACCATTTGGATTAGCACGGAAGTTACCGCAGACAATGCTGTCACCGTCAAGATTCGGGATAACGGCCCGGGAATTGCAGCAGGCTGTGCCCAACAGATATTTGACCCATTTTTTACTACAAAGTCGATCGGCAAAGGCACTGGGTTGGGATTGGCTATTTCCTATCAAATCGTTGCCAAGCATCACGGCAAAATTGAGGTAAATTCTCAAATAGGACAGGGCACGGAATTTGTGATTACTTTGCCAGTTGCTGCGTAATATCACGCGGGGCGACTTCGTTTTTGTTTGTCTGGAGTCAAGGTCGTGAAGTCTCGATTAGGGCGGGTTTACAGGATCTATAACTTATATAGCAATCCTAAATCATTTGTGAATTTCTTACTCCCTCCCCGCGAGTTCGGGGAGGGTTGGGGTGGGGTAAAAAATTTACGGCTCATTTAGAATTGCTATATAGCCTTTCTCAGTATGATGAGGTGTTCTTGGCCAAACAGGCCAAACAGGCCAAACAGGAAGAGTACCTTACTTTCCTGAGAACCGCTATATTACAGATATTGTTGAACCCGCCCCTACAGACATCGCGGTTTTTTTACCGGACATGAGATGGCAATTAGACAAGGGAAAACAGCATTCTCACCTAAATTTTGATCGGGGCCGAGGACTTGAACTACTGCTCCAGAACTTCATTTCTTCTGGGGATACCCCTCACAAACCCAAAAAATCACCTATAAAAAACCTCAAACCCTTGATTTATCGTTGGTTTGAGGTTTTTATAGATAGAAGCGGGCAGCGGGAATCGAACCCGCATAGTTAGCTTGGAAGGCTAGATTAATGAATCGCTAAACCCTTTATGCCGTAACGAGTTTTGCTTTTTAGATATATTTTGTCTCCAATTTGTCTCCAACTTGTCTCCAAAAGCAGTATCCTGGTTGCATTGAAATTGGAGACAAAATTATGGTTGATTCTCCTGAGCGGGCAAAAAAAGGATCGGTTGTTGTCCAGACTCGCAGTGGCAGACTGAGGTTGCAATTACCCAGACATCTTTATGGTGGCGAACGAAAACACTTTTACCTCAACTTGGCAGATACCCCGGAAAACTGGGAGCTAGCAGAAGCCAAAGCACGGTTGATTGAATCTGACATCAAGTTTGAGCGATTTGACCCCACACTCAAGAAGTACAAGTCACAGACTCACTTGACCGTTGTTGAGACTGTCAAGCCTAAGCCGGAACTGACGCTCACTCAGTTGTTTGCTAAATACTTAGAGTTCAAGAAACCAGCACTCAAGGCGACAACTTTCAACTACTTGGTGACGGGCGTTCAAAGCTATGTTGACCGTTGCCCTCACCAGCCTCTGTCAGAGGACAGTGCTTTGCAGGTACGCGCGTGGCTGTTGGAGGATACTACTAACAGTATGACTAAGCGAATTTTGACTCACCTAAACGCATCTGTGAAATGGGGGATTAAGTTCAGGATTATTAAGGGTTTAACCGTATCCCCGTTTGAGGGGATGGCAGCAGAATTGCCCAAGCACAATTGGGAAAGTGACCCGGAGCCAAACGCTTTTACGGCTCAAGAAAAAGAGCTGGTATTGGAGGCTTTTAAGAACCACAGGGGGACTTGGAACGGGAGGGGAGAAACCGGGCAAAAGTTTTGTTTTTACTACCCTATGGTGCAGTTCTGGCTGCTGACTGGATGCCGTCCCTCTGAAGCTGTGGGTTTGAGGTGGCGTGACATTGCCCCTGACTTTTCTCACATTGTGTTCAATGGCAGTATACAGCACCCAAGCGGTAAGGAGACAAGGGTTGACGGTAGTAAAAACAACAAGCGGCGCAAGTTTCCTTGCAATCAAGAACTGGTTCGGTTGTTGAAAGGTATCAAACCACAAAATCTGACTGACAAAGATAGGTTGGTTTTTCCATCACCTATTAAAGGTGGGGCGATTAACTACAACAATTTCACTAAGCAGGTATGGCACAAATTAGTTGACCCGATTACTGAAAAGACCCGGCAACAGGAACAGGATTGTAAGACGACTACTCCTTACTCTTGCCGAGACACTTTTATCAGCGAACAGGTTGGCAAGGGTGTACCGAGTGCGGTTGTTGCTAAGTGGTGCGATACGTCGGAAAGAGTGATTAATTCTGTGTATCTGGATGGCAAGATTTTGGAGCATTTACGCCCGCTTTGATACTGTTAGGATATTGATTCTACGGGCAACTTTTGGGACACAAAGCTTTGCAGTCACCCCTTGACAAATGGCTGCAATACTGCGATCGTAAGTAACAAGGAAGATTGAGGCGCGACTGCCCGGTGCGACTAACACCGAACAAGTCACGACTTCCCCAAGCCGTAGCGTTAGTACGTTTGGAGCGGATTTATTATGCCAAAAAATGAGCCGATCGCAGAAACGCGATCGCAAAAGTTAACATCGCCAGAAACAGACATGGTGATGATTGATCGCAAGACTTGTCACGAGCTGAACAAGCTTATAGGAAATTGCATTGATCAACTGCAAGATATTCGCCATTGCGAGATTATGCTTACCTCGCTGGAATATCATCTCTCTGAATTAGTAGATGACAGGACTCGGAACAATGAGTTCGAGATTAGCAAAGGCATTGTGCTTCTGAGATATTGGCTTAATGTTGTCCCCAAAAATCAGACTGAGGTGAGTGATTGGCTGGAAAAAGCTTTCGCGACTCTTCAAGTAGTTTTGGCCGCTAGCAAGCTAGGAGGGGGCAATGAATAAACCCATCATTAGCCACCGACGCATTGATCAACTCCGGGCGATCGCTTCCGACTGTGGTTTTACCAGCGAAGACGCTAAGCGGTTCGGTAAGCTTTCCAGAACTGCTACATGGGAAGCCTTGTTGGAAACCTACGGTATCCCTCCGCAGGTTGTAGACACTGTAGACATTCAGTCTCAACTACCTGACAGAGGGGATAATTCAGCCCCTGGGCTTAGAGTCCTGGGCTTAGACATCTGCAAATCATCGGTTGTGGGGTGTCTTCTAACTCACAAACCTGCTCAGCCTCGGGATGCCTATCACTCCTTAGAATTTTTCAAGCTGACCGCTGATGCTGCAGGAATCAAACGCTTGCTAGAGTTAAAGCCGGATGTGGCTCTGATGGAACCAACAGGAGTTAACTATCAGAGACTCTGGGGAACCAAGCTCGCGGGGGCGGGGGTTGAAGTGCGGCTCGTTTCAAATAACAAGCTTCCGAGCTACCGCAAAACTCTTGACCTCCCCGACAAAGATGACGATGCGGATGCCCTCGCCCTAGCTTGCTATTTCTTTGACTACCAGCACCTGCCCCGGCGATTTCTGCAGGTACGTGATAGCGTGACCGTCCGTGTCCGCGAGCACTGCCTGCGACTTTCCCATTACAACCGTGTGCAGTCGCCCATAATCAATCGCCTGCGACAAGATTTGGCTTGGCAGTTTCCGGAAGTCATGAACGTAAAATCGGCGATCGGAGCGGATGACAATTTACCCCCTCTGCTATGGGGTTGGATAGCAGGGGAGCGAAACTCGGCAAGGTACGATCATCTTTATGACCTGAGTGTAGGGTCGGGTATTGAAGACGAAACTAGATTCGCCGCCAAGATGTATTGCGACCTAGCGATACAGGAACGACTGATCGAGACAGAACTTGCGACCCTGATCAAGACGGATATGCGGTTTCTTCCGTATCGTAAAGTCTTCGCCCGGTTTGGGTTTGGCATCCGGACTCAAGGGATAATCCTTAGCCAAATTTTTCCTATTCAGAATTACTTTGGCGCAGACAACAAGCCTGAGATTGCAATAACGAGGGGGCGCAACTCTAAGAAAGCTACGAAAAAGCGCCGTAGCGAGGCACGCTTTATGAAAAGTCTTGGCGTTGCTCCAACCCGTCAATGGTCAGGCGATGAAAGGAAAAAGACTTCGCAGTCAGGCAGTGACGTTTGTCGCAAGGCTTTATGGCAGTGGATATTTACCAGGATTGAGCCACAGCGGAATCGGCCCAACAATCTAACCGTAGACAAGTTAGTAACTTACTTCGTGGAAGCCAAAAACCAGAAGCAGCCAATCAGACTGGTTCGCTCGCGTTTGGCGGCTAAAGCTGCCCGTGCACTTTGGCGTGAGCTGGTGGCTGAGATTGTTGGAGGAACTGTGGACAAAGCACTAGACATTGAGCTAGATACCGAACTAGACAATTAGATTCCCAACTGTCCTTAAAAAGAGCTGGGCAAGAGCCTAGCTCTAACACGTATGTTCACTGCGGAAACCCTATGGGTTTCCTGGGTATGTTCAACGTATGTTCATGGCAACCTGTTAACAAGTTTCGAGTTTAACGACGGAAATGGCTAACTATAAGCGTTTGAGGGCTAATGAATGGGGAAAAAGCAAAAAGGAGTGGCAATCAGAATTGTCGGAACCAAACCAGAGATTTTGGATATCTTGGCTGAGTTCAGTGCCAAAGGCTTTGTTTGGCGGTCAAACGAGCACTTCTATGCCCGGAGAGAAGAACCCGACGTGTACTCGTACTACTTGGAGAATTTTGAGCACGCACCGCAGGCGACTACAGGAATCTTTGACACCGTTATTTAGCGTTTTTTCCCGTCAAACCTAATAGGTTTGGCAAAACTTAGCACCTGTTGTTTAGCGTTTTTACCCAGGAGACCTAATAGGTTTCCTAAAAGTTAACAAGCGTAGTAATGAACCTGGCTGCAAATCGTATAGCGGTTTGCCAAACCCTAGGGGCTCCCGTAACGCGCATTATACTCAAACGCCTACGGAGCAAGAGTTTCAGACGTTGACAGCTTAGCTAACTTTAGATTATTCAAACTGAATCACCAAACCTATAGCAGGCTTAGGTTTGAGGTACTTGGGTATAATACGCATCCCTAGGGTTGATCCGTAGCACTTTGCATCAAGTGACCAAAACACAGACTCAAATGAAATTAATTTTTTATCCCAAGCTAGGAACCATTAGTCGCCGAGTGATTACCCGCCGAACTCGGCAAAATCACCCCTATACCCCTAGAAAGCATTTACTAGCTCGGCTATCTCAGGAAAGCGGTATGACAATGGGACAAGTCTGGGCGCAACTGGAAGTGGAGCGGGAGTATCTCCTGAACAAAGATGCTTCGCAGTAAGCTCAAAGAAAGCACCTAAATTAGTAAAATTGGTCTCATGAACAAGTGTCTTCTTCGCCAGTTAAAGCCATATCTTCTTTCTGTGACGCCCCAGGGCGCTCGCCAGTTGATTCGATTATTTGGCTTTTTAGAGACAAGAGGTAAGGTAGTTTGGCGACTCACGGAAGTGCTAAGGGCCCTCATCCTACTCACCCAGTGCAATCTGAGAAAACAGAGTGTGTCTGAAAGCCAATTTATTCGGAAGATTTCAAATATTGAAATTATTGTGGCTACTTGGCTAGAAGAATGGATTGCCTTGTGGAAGACGTTTCTTAGCCCAGCAATACTCTTATTTCTTTGTTTAGCATCCACACTAGATAGCAACCTAGTGCCTGAGCGACAAGACTTTACTTTTGAGGAGATTAAGCAAAGCCTGTGGGATAGGTACTGGCCGCCACAGAGACAGCGTTGTGATTTCGTAGCTGCGTCCGCTTATTAATTTTGCGGAGCGGTTCCACCTGTCTAGCTCTAAACTCCTACAAACACAACAAAGCCGCTGCCAGCTATTGGAACCAGATGTCAGCGGTCTTTGTCGTCATTCACCTAACAAAAGGCAAACGCCATGTACGAGAATCATAGCTCAAACGGCGGGCAGTTTTCAAACGCCCGTAATCTTATCCGTGTAACTCAAGACCGCCCATGTCCTCACTGTGGCAAACCTGACTGGTGTTATTCCATTGGCGAGCTATCGGTCTGCAACCGCGATAAACCTCCCGCTACAGGTTGGGAAGCTACCAGTAAGTCAGATGCTGATGGTCATTTCTACTACGCCCCACTTCAAGAGAAAAAAGCTATCCGCCCTGCTCAAACTCGTTACTGGGAGTATCCGGCTCGCGATGGTTCTCCACTTGTCAGGGTGAGACGAGTTGATTTCGGTGACGGGCGCAAAAAGGACTTTAAGCAACAACACTGGGACAAAGATACAAATGATTGGGCGATGGGACTCGGCAAGGTTAAACGTGCCAGCATTCCCATTTACCGCTTCGCTGATGTCCAGAAGGCGATCGCAAACGGCGATTACATTTTCATAGTTGACGGCGAGTCGTGTGCGGATGCTCTTTGGACTCTAGGTTTGGCCGCTACCACTAGCATTGGTGGCGCGGGAAAATGGCGAATCACTGACACAAGCGATTTGCAGGGTGCAAAAGTTGTGATTTGTCCCGACCGCGATATACCAGGGATTGAGGATGCGGCCAAAATCTCTGAACATTTCCCAGAGGCTCAATGGCTGTATTGCTACCCTGATTCTTGGGTTTGGGACAATCTGCCAAAAAGTCAGGGTTTAGATGTCAAGGACTGGATAGAAGCTGAAAAAATCGATGTTCAGGCCGTCTTAAATTCTCTTACTTCTCGCCCGCGCACGCGAGATAATGTAGTACGTTTGTCGTCTATTAGTAGTTTTAATGACTACATCCCTGATACAGCGCCAGTTCCAGAGCAGAATTTTGTCCAAAAAGCCGAAGCTGCACTCTATTCTGAAGGTCATTGGGTGTCGATCGGCGGGCTGCTTTACCAATTCACTGGCACTTACTATGAGGAGCGGCCAGAAAAACTTGAGAAGCGGCGCATCAGAGATTGGCTGAATACTTATTCGGAGAAGGGACGCAATGGCAAATATGTCTGTAACCGTGCCAAGTCAGGCAGTGTTGATGAGATTTTTAACTGGGTGGTTTTGGGATGTGCTGTAGATATCAAGGCAGTTAATCCGCCAGGGCTGAATTGTTCCAACGGTGTAGTGATTATCAACAATGATGGCTCCCATTACCTTGTGCGCCACAGTCCGGACAAGATTTACACATATGTGGGGTGCAAGTATGACCCAAATATAAACCCATCGGATTGTGAACGTCTCCTAGAATGTCTTGAGCCATCGGAGCGGGAAATTATCATCCGAACCTTTGCCGCTTCCCTGTGTTTGCCGCTAGTCCGTTTGAAGATGTCGAGAGTGAAAGGGTTGTTATTACACGGCGAAGGTAGCAACGGCAAAGATACTTTGCGGACTGTACTGCTTGCGGTGTTGGGTCGAGGGGTCACAGGTAAAACCCTTAAGGACTTCCAGATCTACGACACTGGTCGGAAGTTTCCTCTCGCTGGTCTGGAAAATTCCCTGTGCAATTGGTCAAGCGAAAACTCTGAGGCAGTGAGACTTGATAAGCTCCAAAGTCTCAAGCAATTTATTACTGGGGACGAGCTAACCATTGAACACAAGGGACGTGGGGAATATTCTTATGAGCCTCAAGCTACTTTTCTAGCAAACTGTAACGCCGTGCCATCAATTACCAGCGACGCGGAAGCAATCAGGAGTCGATACTGCATTGTTAGTTTCAAAAAAACTTACGTGGTTGGAGCAGATGCAAGTAGAGGTCAGTTGGAGGCAGACCCTCGCTTAAAAGAGGACAGAGATTTTGTTCTCAAGCACATTGCACCGACCATGCTCAACATGATGCTGGCGCGGATTCCTTTGATATTGACTGATGGTATTGACTATGGCTCTGGCGATGTCGCTTTACGGGATGCTCAGGAAAAATCAAACCATTTGTGGCAATTCATGCGAGACAGGGGGTATGAAGTTGGTAAAGGCGATCGCGTTTATGCAAAGGATGCGTGGAATGATTTACAGGATTGGTACATAGAGACGGGAACCCTTGAGATTGAGTATGAGCGGGGTGACGGCAAGGAGAAACGAATCTGGAATGAGCTACCAGGGCGGGATACTCCTGTAAAGGCTATCAACCAACTGTATGCCCGGTTGAGTGAGTTAGTCCCAAATTTAGAAAAGTATCGTCATACAGAACGGGGCTTTGAATCTGAGCGAACGATGGGAGATTTTTACTATCTAGGCCTCACAAAACAAAAATCAGAAAAAAGTGCTAAAAGTGCTCCAGCATCTCCAGCAGTAGACACAGCAAGGATATTGCCTCCAGCAGTGCTCCAGCAAGAGATTACTGCTGGAGCACTGCTGGAGCAAACAACCCTTACACAGCAAGCTGCTGGAGATGCTGGAGCACAAAACCCAACTATTTTGGAATTGTGCAATGCGATCACAAAACTCTCCCTCTCTGATAGGCAAAAACTGACAGAGCTACTGACCGGTGTCCCTTGCTCCGACCCGCTCAAAGCATTTCGAGTCGGCGATAAGGTGGCTGGCAACAATCCAGAGGATGCTAGCTACAACTGGCACGGCCGTATCGTTGAAATCCACACGAGCATAAATTGCAAAGTTGACTGGCAGGAGCGAGAAGGATACAAGGGTGGTCGAGTAATCTCAATGCTCTTCTGTAACCTGCGGAAAATCTAGTTAACGACTGGCTCAGTATCACTTACTGTAGCCTATTGTCTATTTGTCAGTGAGAAATTTTGCCAGTTCTGAAATTTCACCGGCGCGCTGCCATTCAGCTTCACCCCGCCTAACTTTTGTGCGAGCTGTGATTTTTTGAATCTCCCACAGTTGCAATGCGGTATATGGCCCTTCGGCTTTACCTGATCGGAACACGTACCAGTCAGCAACTTCGGGGGGTGCTGGTCTCACAGGTCGCATCCGAGTTGCTCCAGCATCGGCGCTCAGTTGGTTGAGCTCTTGTTCTATTGGATTTGGAGCGGGTAACTTTGTGGCAGCAGGCGATCGCCTTTCTTGCTTGGCCGCCCGTCGCTGACGCGCCCAAAGATCGTATTGATAGAGGTAAGCGGTGGCAACAGGCAAACAGTAGAGGGCGATTCTTAATTTCCACATTGAAGATTCTCGATCGGAAGGCGCGGCAATAATAAGTGCACCAACGAACAGCGAGAAGAAGAAGCCGAAGAACAGAACCACGAAAGCATTTAATCCTTCTCTCCAGTGTCGCCAAGTTCCCGAGCACCGCTTGCTGGTAAGCCATTGATGGATGCGATCGTAGTTCGGGACTTGACTCGGTAAACGTGTGATAGCTACTTCGATCGTTGCGGCAGTCAGGTAGTGAAGGAATGTGAACACGAATGGCTGCACTAGCCAGGCAACCGTCAGCAAGATGAAAAAATCACCCGTGTTACTAACTTCTGAGATGCCACTGATTACAAAAAAGCCGAAGCTCCTGGAAAGAACGAAACCCCTTAACCATGAGATAGGATAAGGAAACCACGCCGGCCATGATGGAATTTTCATGAGCTTGCAATTTTGATAGGGATAACAAGATTGTCTCAAGCTTTAGTCTCCGTGGTTTATTCAACCTTCCAGGTCAGTGCCTGGGAGGTTGAATCGTTTTTAGCTTTTATGGAGCCAATGTTTCGCTTACCAGCCCCGTACCCAAAAAATCTTTTCTGCTGTGAAAGCTATAAACCAAGTGTTTGCAAGCTTGACGACTGAATCCCATCCCCCTTTATTGGGGGATTTTCGTGTCTACAGGTTTTGTAGACAGTCACCAGTTATTGTAGACAAGTACTGTATACAGATGTTGACAAGTTTTGTAGACAATATGTTGACACTGTAGACAGTCGTCGGTTAATGTAGACAAATACTATATACAGGTGTCTACAATGAGTCAAAGTCAAGTTGTATCGTTCAGGGCTTCCGGTCACTTCCTGAACTGGATAGAAGCTCAGAGACTAGAGGGTGAGTCGGTGAGTCAAGCTGCACAACGCATTCTCAAGGAACTTTCAGGTGCGTCTACAACACCGTCTACAGTTTCTACAGTAGGTGACACTAACGTCGTGTCTACAGTGTCTACAGACTTGTCTACACGAAACGATAACAGCGTCGTGTCTACAGAGTTGTCTACAAATATGGCAGAAACTGTAGACAAGGTTGTAGCCGATCACCTTGACCCCGTGATGGAGCGGATAGCCGCCATTGAGGAACGGCTGGGAAAATTCAGTGCCTGAGCGATGGCAACGATGAATCGCTCAGGCAGGAATTAAAAGCGGCCCACAAGCAGCTTGCAGAATGGGACAAGGAACTGAATCAGTTACACGAGCGCAATGGTGATTTAGGTTTGGAAGTTCAAAACTTGAAGGAAGAACTTGCAACCGTGACGCGCGATCGGGATGAAAGTAAAAAGTCAGCTCCGACAGTCGCAGATTTCCCAGAGCCGGCCGACTTGCTCAATCAGTTAAAAGCGCGGCGTAAAAAGTCCAGGGCAGACTTAGCTGACATGGAAGCAGTGTTGGACCTATTGGCAGAGCTAGGCACTTGATTGTCTCCAATTTTGTCTCCAATTTGTCTCCAATTTGCTTCCAAACAGCCCGTCTTTGTCTCCAAAACATCTTGTGCAACCACAGAGGCTAAGCGCTAGAAACGCGAAAACCCTTGATTTATCAAGGGTTCTAGCTGTTTATAGATAGAAGCGGGCAGCGGGAATCGAACCCGCATAGTTAGCTTGGAAGGCTAAAGTTTTACCACTAAACTATGCCCGCACACAGAAACTAAACATACCACAAGTCTCTGGCAATTGCAATAGGCCTGTGCAAAATTTTTGCATAGCTTCCTCACAGGGGCTGAATCGGGGGCTGAATCGGGAGTTGCGGGCCGATCGCCCCCGATTGCCTAAAATCCCCGTCTCCGATGCTGCGTAAGGCTTTACGGATGAAAATAATCGTAAATTTGAGCAGCCAGACGCGGGCCAATCCCAGAAACTTCTGCCAACTGTTCGGGAGTCGCTAAACGGAGATAGTCGATCGACCGAAAATGTGCTAACAATTGTTTTTGTCGGTGGTGTCCCAATCCGGGAATTTCATCAAGGCGCGATCGCTTCATTCTCTCGCTTCTGCGATCCCGGTGAAAACTCACAGCAAATCTGTGCGCCTCATCCCGCACCCGGCGCAATAATTGTACTCCAGGCTGCTCAGAATTAGTTGGCAGTGGCAAAGATTCCCCCGGCAAAAATATCTCCTCTCGCTGCTTTGCCAAACTGACAACGCGCAACTCTTCTAGCAAATTCATCTCCCGCAAAACTGCCACAACTGCTGACAGTTGACCTTTGCCGCCATCTATCATAATTAAGTCGGGTTTGTCGGAAATAGTATGAGAAACCGATGATAAATTGCTGATTTCTTCCGCTTCTTTTAAATCGCTAAATCCATCTTCGTTATTTCTTCTATCCGTTAAATCCCGTACATTGCTCGTTGCCGAACTTCCTTCTTCCTTCACTCCTCGGAATCGGCGACCGATAACTTCTGCTAAACTAGCAAAATCATCAGAATGACCCGATTTAATTTCAGGATTTTTAATTTTGTAATGGCGGTAGTGTTGATTAGCCGGCAAACCGTCAATAAATACGACGCGGGAAGCTACGGCGTCAGAACCTTGAATATGAGAAATATCGTAACCTTCAATGCGGCGAGGAACTTCTGGCAAATCTAGAATTTCGGCTAAATCTTCCATTGCTTGAGAATTGCGATCGCTCAATCTTTGCATTCTCGCCAATTCATACTCAGCATTGCGTTCCACCATCTCAATCAACTCAGCCTTAGTCTGCCGCTGCGGCGTCAAAATCGTAACTTTTCGCCCCTTACGGTTGCTCAACCAATCTGATAATATTTCCCCTTCTGGCAATTCGTACTGCACTAAAATTTCGCTGGGAATTTCTACGGGTTCGACATTTTGATAGTGTTCTTCCAACACCCGCTGTAAAATCGCTCCGGCCTCTACCCCCCCTCGTTCCTCCCCTTGGCAAGGGGGGGAGAAAAGAGAAAGTTGAGATAACTCTTGCCCCTCTTTTATAAGAGATTGAGATAACTCTTGCCCCCCGTTTGCAAGGGGGGGTTGGGAGGGTATTTCCGCCATAAACCCCAACCTTGCGACTAGTTGACCGGCGCGAATTTGGAACAATTGGACGCAAGCGTGCTGGGTGTCGGCCGCAAGTGCGATCGCATCTCTGGAAACCGTATCGTCTGGCAAAGAGACTTTTTGGCCCGCACTCAAAGACTCCAAACCCTTAATTTGATCGCGAATGCGCGCCGCAGTTTCAAAGTTTAAATCTTCGGCAGCTTGTTCCATTTGTGGCGCTAACAAGTCGAGTAATTCCTGAGTTCTTCCCTGGAAAATCATCGCTACTTTTTGGAGGATTTTCCGGTATTCCTCCGGCGAAGTTAACCCTTGACAAACGCCAACGCAGCGACCGATGTCGTAGTTCAGACAGGGACGGTCTTTAAACAGCGGTTGAGGGCGCTGCCGCAGGGGGAAAATTCGCTTAATTAAATGTAGCGTACTCCGCAGGGCCCCTGTATCAACGTAAGGGCCGTAATAGCGGTCTTTTGCACTGCCGGCGCGGCGTTTGCGGGTGATAAAAATGCGCGGGTATTCCTCAGACCAAGTTATGCACAAATAAGGATATTTCTTATCATCTTTGAGGAGTACATTAAAGTAAGGTTGGTGCTGTTTTACCAGGTTTGCTTCTAAGGCTAAAGCTTCCGCTTCTGTGTCTGTGGCGATGAATTCTATTTCGCGCACTTGCTGCACCATCATCGCGATGCGGGGACTGAGATTTTGGCTTTCGCGGAAGTAGGAACGGACGCGGTTTCTGAGTTTTTTTGATTTGCCAATGTAAAGGATGCGATCGCTTTCATCGCGCATTAAATATACACCCGGAACCGCCGGAATTTCTTTGAGGCGACTTTCCAAGCGTTCAGCATCTTTAACCAGTGGCAGTGTTTTTATTGATGGCATATAAAATTGAGATTTCCTGGCTTATATATACCATTGTAACGCGGTCATCCGGGTCAAGCCAATCAATACCAAATCAAAACTACAAAACGCGGACTGAGCTACGTTGCCAGTTTCTTGTTAATGCGCTAGACTAATATTATCTCCCCTCGATCGACTATCGTAAAATTCGTAGGTAGTGAGGAATGAAGTTCTCACTACCTATAACGGTTATTTTGCCAGACATAATATAATTTTTTCTAACAACAATATTATGAATCGTCGCCAAATACTGCTTAGACACCGGGTTTTTGGTACGCGGTACGTAAGTCCAGGTTACAAAATTTGAGATAAAAACTTGCGTGTACGTTCTTCCTTCGGGTTCTGAAAAAACTCTTCCGGCTTCGCTTCTTCAACTAAAACGCCGCTATCCATCAACACAATTCGATCGGCAACTTCGCGCGCAAACCCGACTTCGTGAGTTACCACTACCATTGTAATTCCAGTTTGAGCCAAATTTCGCATTACATCTAAAACTTCCCGCACCATCTCCGGGTCTAATGCTGATGTCGGTTCATCAAACAGCATGATTTTAGGCTGCATTGCTAGAGAACGTGCAATAGCGACCCGCTGCTGCTGTCCCCCAGACAACTGTCCGGGATATTTTTTTGCTTGTTCCAATATTCCCACTCTTTCTAAGAGTTGCATCGCCACTTCTTCGGCTTTTTTCTTCGGCCATCGACGCACCCACACTGGGGCTAGCATGACGTTTTGCAAGACTGATAAGTGGGGAAATAGGTTGAATTGCTGAAACACCATTCCTACTTCGCGGCGTATTGTCTCGATGTTCCGCAAGTCGTGGGAAAGTTCGATTCCGTCGATCGTAATTTTACCTTGTTGGTATTCTTCTAATGCGTTGAATGTGCGAATAAATGTCGATTTTCCGGAACCTGAGGGCCCCATTACGACAACTACTTCACCTCGGTTTACGGTCATGCTGACGCCTCGCAGTACGTGAAATTGTCCGTACCATTTGTGGACGTTTTCTGCTACGATTACTTGTTCTGGGCTTGTTTGCTGAGTTTCCATATTTTTTTTATTTTTTAACCGCAGATGTCGGCAGATGTACGCTGATGAACGCTGATGAATGTAGATGTGTTTTTAGCGCTGGTCTACTTCTAAAGTTCGCTCTATTTTGCGGCTGGCTAGGGACATTGAGTAGCAAAATATCCAATAAATGATGCCGATGAATAGGTAAACTTCGGCGTACCTGCCGATATAGGATGGATTTGCTAAAACTGCGCGGGATATGCCTACTAATTCTAACATTCCGAATAGAGACAGCAGGGATGTATCCATAAATAATCCGATGAATTGACCGCCGATCGCCGGAATGACTGTTCGCAAAGCTTGAGGCAGTACAATTAGTATTGTCAGCAGGGGTGTATTCAGCCCGATAGACCTAGCTGCTTCTATTTGTCCCCTGGGTACGGCCTGCAAGCCACCGCGCACGTTTTCTGCCAAGTATGCCGCACTAAATAAGGTTAATCCAGCTATGGCTCTAATCACTCTATCTAATTTCGGATATTCTGGCGGCAAGAAGAGTTGCAGCATTACTTGACCTAAAAACAAAATGCCAATTAGGGGTAAACCGCGAATAATTTCAATGTATAATGTTGATAACAGTCTTACAACTGGCAAAGAACTTTGTCTGCCGAGTGCTAGCAATACTCCCAAAGGAAAGGAAATCACAATACTAATCACTGCTAAAAATAGCGTCAATACTAAACCGCCCCAATCATTTGTTGACACTTCGGTCAAACCCAACCCGCCTTTAATTAGCCACAAAATTATGGGGAAGGAAAGAACCCAAATTGCAGGCATCCAGTCCATGATTTTTGGGTGAATTTGCCTTCCGATGGCATAGCTGGCGGCGGCTGCGATAATAATTCCTAAGAGGTAGAGGCGAGAGGTTAGGTCGATCGGCGAAATGACCGCACCCACAACCGCAGCACCGAGTATAATTAGTAAGGGCGGATTCCAAAGACGTTCTTGTCGCTGAATGTTTCCCCAAGTTAATCCTCCCAAGAAGGCAATTATGGCCGCTACTATCCACAGTCGCCAGTAGGATTCGCTGGGAAATCGGCCGACAAAAAATAGCGGCAAGTTGGCTTCTAACACGCGCCATTGAGCTTTTGTTGTTGCCCAAACGATAATTCCTCTAATTGCTTGGAAGGCGATAATTAGGCAAACTACTGTCAGAATGCTGTTGTACCAGGTACTAAATAGGTTTTTGCGCGCCCAATTCCAAGGGGTGGGCGATTCGGTGGCTGGCGGCGGTAATACAGGTATTGTTTCCATCAGTTTTTAGTTATTATTAATTTCTAATACTGTTCGCTAAGATTCCTAAAATTTTATTAACATCTCTGAGGTAATACTCTGTTAAATCTATTTCAATTACTTGGTCTTTTAGTTTTAGAAATCTCCAGTTAGTCCCGCTAGTAACAGCGCCAAAAATCGCAGGAATATCGTTGCCTTCACGTTCATTAAATATTCTAGCGCCTAGCATTTCTGCTACGCACTGTCCCAATCCGCCATTAATATTTTCCTTTTTGGCTTCTACAATGATAATTACTGGTGCGGTAAGAATTAATAATTCCGGAGAACGACTAATCAGAAAATCGCAATTTCCATTTAATCCTTTTTCGGGATCGATTGTAAAGTCTATTCCTGAAAAAAAGCTAATTTCCGAATTTAACTGTTTTCTCAGTTCGATCAAAATTGGTGCAATAATCATTTCAGAGCGAGCTTTTTCCGTATTACTGCTAATAGCTAATGGCACAGTATATAGAAGGGTTTCTACTAAGAAATTACTACTTTCCAACTCTGGGGTAGCAGAAAACATATTAACTGCATCTAAAATTTTAAGTGCAAAAGTTTTAGATACTTTGGCTAAACTAAAATCACTGTATGCCATTTTATTCTCGTTTAATCCTACATCAAAAATCTCAAATAGTCAGCAGTTACCTTTCCTTGATTTGTACAGTTTTATTGTACCAATTCATGAACAGAGAAACTATCAAACTAATTGTTAGATATGTTACCATGATAATTAACATTGCTTCGATCGCCCGACCGGTCTGATTCAAGGTCGGAGACCCCACAACAAAATAAACGTCGGGATAAGCAACCGCAACCGCTAAACTCGAATTCTTAGCTAAATTCAGATACTGACTGGTTAAAGGCGGCACAATCACCCGCAAAGCTTGTGGCAGAATTACCATCCGCATCATTGTTCCAGACTTCAGCCCCAAAGACTTTCCCGCTTCCCACTGGCCTCTCGATACTGACTGAATTCCGGCCCGGACAATTTCTGCAATGTAACTGCCAGTATACAAGCTGAGCCCTGTCACCAAGGCTGCAAATTCTGGAGTGAATTTTAATCCTCCTTCGAGTTGCAATGCTGGTGTTAGGCGGGGGAAATCTAGGCGAAAAGGCAGATTTTGGGTAATAATCAAAGCTAAGATTGCACTCAGCCCGATCGCACCTAGAGCCCAAAACAACTGTCTTCCCGGCTTAGCTTCTTCCAACATCACCCTCGCCCGCCACCTCCACAGCGCCGCCGCCGCCAAAACTCCGATAGTTAGCAAAATTAACCAAATCTCAAAACCCGGCAAAGCCTCGGGTGTTGGTACAGCAATGCCGCGATTTGTCAAGTAAATCGGTCCGCGTAACTGCGGGTTGTCTTCGAGTTTTGGCAGGGAAATGAAAACTGCAAAATACCAGAAAAATAATTGCAGCAATAACGGCGTATTTCGTAAAATTTCTACATACAAACTAGCCAAAGTCCGCAGCAGCCAATTGTCGGAAAGGCGCGCAACTCCTACCGTCAAACCCGCAACTGTTGCGAAAATAATGCCGAGACCCATCACCCGCAGCGAGTTGATTAAACCGACAAAATAAGCTTGTCTATAACTGTTTTCGGGACTGTAGGGAATCACGCTTTCGCCGATGTCAAAAGATGCTTGGGAATTGAGAAAATCAAATCCAAATGCAATCCCCAGTTGCGAGTAATTGGCGCCCAGATTGTCCGCGAGAATCGCGATCACAACTATTACTAAAATTAGGGCGATCGCCTGTCCGACTATTTTCCAGAAGCGATCGTCCCGCAGGAGTTTTGATATATCTTTAAATTTGGGCAATTTCTGCGATTTGTCCGGTTGAGGTTCTGGGTTCATAACTGTTTGATGTAGAGCACACAATACCTAACTTTAGCCTACCTAAAATATCTTGTAGGGTACACCTAGCAAGCACCTTACAAGTTGGGTAAGCGCGGAGTACCTTGCTGTCTAAAATATCTTGTTGGTTAACTGTTAACAGTCAACGGTCAACAGTTAACAGTTAACAGTCAACAGTTAACTAAAATTAGCGGAACGGCGGCGAGTAAAGCAAACCGCCATCTTTCCAGAGTCTGTTTTGACCCCGTTCTAACTTGAGTGTACTTTTGGGGCCGAGGTTGCGATCGTACATTTCCCCGTAATTCCCCACTTTCTTAACAACGCGGACGGCGTAGTCGTTCGGGAGTCCAAAACCTTTACCTAAATCTCCTTCTTTTCCTAGCAAACGTTTGACGTTTGGGTCTGTACTGCTTGCAACAATTTGGTCTACATTTCCTGAATTAATTCCCAAATCTTCAGCTTCAATCGCCGCAAAAATGATCCATCTCACCGCGTCAGACCATTTAGGATCGCCGCTTTTCACCGCTGGGGCTAAGGGTTCTTTTGACATCACGATCGGCAAAACAACATTATTCTCGGAATTCGGCAGAGTTGTCCGCTTCGAGACTAGCTGCGATCGATCAGCAGTAACACCTTGACAGCGCCCTTCTTGATAAGTAGCAAAGGTAGTATTCACCTCTTCAAACACGACAGGAGTGTATTTAACTCCTAATTTTCGCATTTGGTCGGACAAATTTTGTTCGGTGCTCGTACCTGTCTGCACGCAGATAGATTTGCCGGCAAAATCTTGTAAAGTTTTGATGCCGCTGTCTTTTTTGACCATGATGCTTTGAGAGTCATAAAAGATCACCGGGGCAAATTCCAGTCCGGTAGTGGTGTCGCGGCTGGCCGTGTAGGTGGTATTTCGGCTGAGAATGTCGATTTCTCCGGCCTGCAAAACTGTAAATCTATCTTTAGCGTTGAGCTTTCGGTACTCGACTTTTTCGGGATCGTCAAATATTGCCGCCGCCACAGCCCTGCACACATCCACATCCAGTCCCGAATATTTGCCTTGTTCGTCTACAAAGCTAAAACCCGGCAGTTCGCCGCTGATGCCACAAATCAGTTTGCCGCGGCTGACAATTGTATCTATCCGGCTTGAACCTTGTTGCGAGTTGCCGACTCCAGGAGTTGTTGCTGTTGTTTGTCCGGTTTGTGCCGATCGATCCCTACAAGACGCCAGCGGTGCCACAAACAACACACTTGCTAGCAGCAGAAATCCCCATTTACGCATAGATTTTAGTAGAACGCTTTCCTGATCATCCTAGCTTGTAGCTGTCGAGATCGGCCGCTCCAACAGCCTCCGCCTTCAAATTAGCCGTTCTGGATCGGGTGCTGCACTTGGGCAACTGCACCAGCTACCCGCCTGTGTTTTTTTTGAGCAAGCTGGGCGCGGAGAGTGAGAAACCCGGTTTCTGACTGGAGGCACTGCCGTCCAACCCAAGATTTATCCTAGAAAGTGGGTGTCTTTGCTGCTATTTTTGCCCACGGCGATCGCCCTTCTCTGCAATATTTATCCGATTTTGATTGAATTGGCTCACATTAGCTCTGGTGCTAGGCGCTGCTCAGCTAAATCGCGGATTAGGGACAGCCGAGACTGGATGTATTCGTTCAACAAATCTGCTTCTTTGCCATTAAGCGCAGAGTTCATCTTCAACTGCTTCAGCAGCCACTGTACCAGGGTGGCATCGTCCAAATTCACTAACAGAGTAGCTTGGGTGGTCTCAATTAACGACCAAAGTTGACGTAACATGATGGGAGTCATAAAACCTCCTTGAGCGTAAATACGCAGTTAATGGGCGGGCTGGGCGAAAATCTGGTCTTTGTCTCAAGCCGATCGACGAAAAGCACCCTCTGAGCCATCGGCTTAATGATTATTTTATATTTGATCAGAATAACTCAATACAGTAGTGTCACAAGCTACAAAACACAAGATGTTATAAGAGTTCCGAATTCCTTCACATTGAGATCAAAATCTTGATAAAACATTAAAAATATTTACATACTGTAGCTCGTGGGGGCTGCCAGGAGCTGTCTGCGATCGGGAACTCCTGCCCGGTTCGCCAGAAAAGTAATTGGCGTTGCATAATTGCGGGATGATTTTGATTGTTTTGTGGGATGGGCGTCCCGCCCGTCCGCTTTATTTTCAAAGCAGGCGGGACGCGTACCTCACAAGAATCATCTTCAAATTGTGCAACGCCAATTAATTAAGCTGTGGCCCATTTAAATTGTATATTTCAATGCCCTATTCCCCACTCGTCAAAACCTCTCCCCTGTCCCCTTCTCCCTCTCGAACATAGCAGTAGCTTACTCAGGGGCCAGCCACTTTTGGACCCCCGCCAGAATTATTTCTAATTCAGCGAGGATTTTCGTGGCCCCCTCCCAATCCTTTGATTCGGCAAGACTTTGAAGCTGATCTGCCATCTCGGGCATTAACCGCACCGCCGCCGTAGCACTGACACCTTTAATTTGATGCGCGCGGCGGGCCAATGTCTGGACATCTCCCGAGGCTAGCGCCCCCTTAGCGGCTTCTAAATAGTTGCCAGTATCCACCACAAAAGCTTGCAGTATTTCCCGCTCAAACTCTAAATCAGCACCCGCAATTTCGTGCAAACGTGCCATATCGACTAAAGATTGGATATCTGCAGTAGAGTTTTTAACTTCCTCGCCATTAAACTTTGGACTGGCAATTTTTAACTGTGCCGACCAACTTTCTAGTACAGATTTTAACTTTTCGAGCGCAATAGGTTTGCTAATATAATCGTCCATGCCCGCCGCCAGACACTTTTCACGATCGCCCTTCAAAGCACTCGCCGTCATCGCAATCACCACCGTCTTTTGGTGTGCCTCCATCGAACCAGCAGCAGCATTTGCCGCTTCCAGGCGGCGCAATTCCAGCGTGGCTTCGTAACCGTCCAAAACCGGCATCTGACAGTCCATCAACACAATGTCATACTTTTTGATAGCAACCATCGAGAGCGCCTCTGCGCCGTTATTCGCGACATCCGCCACGCATCCCAAAACTCTGAGTTGATTCAGACCTACTTTTTGATTAATCGGAGTATCTTCAACTAACAAAACCTTTAAGTTCGCTAACTCCCGGTTATCAATAACTGAGGCGCCCTTGGACGTTGGATTTGCCACTGGCCCATCGATTTCCGCACCCGGCGCGATCGCATTCACCAAGCAACCAAACAGCCGATGAGCTTTCACAGGTTTAGTTAAATAACCGCTAAAACCGCTATTTACCAAGCGTTTCGCCTCCGATATCTGAGTAATTGAAGTCAGCACCACCCACTTTGTATGCTGCATTGCCGGCTCAGAAACGATCGAGCGTTCCAGACTTCCCGCCGCCATTTCCGGCAACTGAATATCAACCAAAACAAGATCGTAAGGGCAATTAACGCTGACAGCTTTGTACAGAGATGCGATCGCCATCCAACCGTTCTCAACCTCCTCAACTTCCATTCCCCACCCAACTGCCATTCTCAGCAGCATTTTTCGCACTGTCGGCTTATCGCTAGCAACTAACATTTTTCGCCCCGCCAGCACCGTTTGCAAATTCACTTCGCACGCCGCCCCTACAGCAGTTAAATTTTCCTCGACTGCAGGCACAGTAAACCAAAAAGTCGAGCCTTTGCCAGGGGTACTTTCCACACCAATTTTACCCCCTATTAACTCCACTAATTGCTTACAAATAGCCAGACCCAAACCTGTGCCACCGTACTTTCTCGTCGTAGAAGCATCAACTTGAGTAAAAGATTGAAATAGCTTTTTTTGGTCTTCTTGAGCAATCCCGATTCCTGTATCAGTGACTTTAAAAATCAGGACTTTCGAGCCATTGCTTCCAAGTTTTAACGGTTGGATATTCTCTTTCACTTTCTGGTCGTCGCTGGCTGCGAATAACCCCTGATGCCTGCCAAGAGAAACCTCAATTACCACTTCTCCTGCTTCTGTAAACTTAATAGCATTGTTGATCAGATTAGTGAGTATTTGCCGCAACCGCGCTGCATCGCCTCTAATTTGCAGCGGCACGTCGTTGTCAATCAGCGCCACCAATTCTATACCTTTTTCTTGTGCGGGAGTTGCCAACAAATCCAGCACTTCATCTAGACAGATACTGAGGTTAAATTCGATTGTTTCTAAGCGCATTTCTCCTGCTTCTAGTTTGGATAGATCGAGAATATCGTTAATGATAGACAGCAAATTTTGGCTGCTGAGTTTCAGCGTCTGCACAAAGTCGATCTGTTCGGGAGTAAGATTCGTTTTCAGCAGCAAATCAGTCATCCCCATCACTCCATTCATCGGAGTGCGGATTTCGTGACTCATATTTGCTAAAAATAGCGACTTCATTCGAGATGCTTCCAGGGCCGCTTCTCGGGCCTGCTGCGCTTGTTCAAACAAAGTAGATTGCTGAATGGCGATCGCCAACTGCACGCTCAACCTTCCCAGCAAATCCACCTCAGAATCAGTCCAAACGCGGGGAACCCTGCACTGATGGGCAATCAGCAATCCCCACAAGCGATTTTGACTCGTTTCCAAAGTCCTTCCCGGCGGCTCTATTCGAGTTTCCGGTGAATATTCTCTTGCCAACTCCTGACTTTCATCGCCTATAAAAATGGGTACAACTAAATTAGCCCTTACCTGCAAACTAGCAAGTAAATCTAGGTGTCTTTCACTCAAACTGGCAGTATAAATATCTGCCATTGCTTGAATTATTCCGGCGCTGTACAGTGATACATAACTTTCCCCAAAGGATGTTATTGGAACTTCTCTGCCCAGCAGCGGCATCCAATCATCCCCTACAGATTCCACAACAGCAATCGCTGTTTCCTCGGAATCAAAACGATAAATTACCGTGCGGTCAGTTTTCAGCAACTGTCGCACTTCTTGTACAGCAGTGCTCAGAGTTTGAGTGAGGTTGAGAGACTGCCGGACTCGCTGGGCGATCGCCGAAACCAGCCGTTCTTGTTCTGCTTGTTCCCGCAGCTTTCTCTCAGCTTGCTTGCGTTTGGTGACATCGCCAATTACCGCAGCCAAGCACAGCGGTTCGCTGCTTTGAGGGTGCTTGACCAGAAAAGCATTTATCACAACATCAATGCGTCTTCCGCTGTGCAAGTGCTGCATTTGACCTTCTCCTTGCCACTGGCCCTGACTGACAATTATTGGCCAAATCTCTTGAGTGAATTTTTGTTTAAAAGTTGGGCCGATATAATCCCATATGTCCCTATAAAGCTCTTCCGAAATATTTTCTAAACCCAGCATTTTTCTGCCGGCTTCATTGACAAACAGCGTTTGACCTTCCAGCGTAGCCATACCGATAAAATCGCTGCTGTTTTCAATCAGGGACACAAATTTTTGCCGTTCTTCTTCTTCTTTTTTCCGTTCGGTAATGTCGCGCTTGACGCAGACGTGACAAATTACATCGTCGGCTTTGTTAATCACAGAGTATGCCGCAACGTCGATCGCCAGCCTGCGGCCGCCTTTAGTGCAGTTAGTAATTTCGCCCCGAAAATTTCCAGTTTTCGCTAAACTTTTGGCAATTACCGAAAAGCACTCTCCCGCAACCAGCGACGACGCTTCTGCTTTTAATTCTGCGTCTGTGTATTCTAGAAGCGTTTGGTGAGCGCGATTTTGTTCGAGGAAAAACCCGTCAGCATCGATAATGACGATCGCATCGTTGGAGTTTAAAAATATTTCTCGGTAAAGTAGGAGTTTTTCCTCAGCTCGCTTGCGTTCGGTGATGTCCCTGTTCACGCTTACGTAACAAACTACATTCCCCGCATCATTAAGAACCGCAAAAGCCGAAAGCTCAACCTCAACTGTTCCTTTTTGCAAAGCCTTAATAAAGGTTATTTCGCCTCGGTAACTCCCTGTTTCTGCCAAGCTTTGCATTACCGACGCAAAGGCCTGTTCTCCCATCAGATTTGCAGGGTTTTTTCCCCACAGTTTCGACGCAGAGTAACCCAGTAAACCTGTGTGAGCTTGATTTGTTTCTAAGTAATAGCCTTGGGGGTCTAAGATCGCGATCGCATCGTTGGATTTCAAAAAGATTTGTTGATAAAGTTGCAGCTTCAATTCAGCTTGTTTTCGGGCGCTAATATCCGTGAACAAGCCGTAGTAAACTATCTCGCCCGATGCCTGCAATTCTGGCTGGGAAGCTCCTTGCACCCATTTAAGTTTTCCCGAGGGAGTGACAATTCTTCCTTCCCACCGCCAAGGCTGCAAACTTTCAGCAGAAAGCGTTAACGAGTTGAGAAAATCATCTCGATCTTCGGGATGAATCATATCAACAATTACATTAATGTCCTGCCCAGCAGCCTCTGGTTCTATTTCATACAATTCTCGGCAGCCGGCGCTCACAAACGAGAAGGCCATCGAGCCGTCTGGATACAAGTCAATTTGATATACTGTACCCGGTACGCTAGCAGTAATTTTTTGCAGTTTGGCTTGGCTTTGATTCCTGGCTTCCTCTGTAGCCTGCAATTGAGAAATCTCCCGAGAAAAACCCAAAACTGCAAATATATTGCCCTCCGCATCGCATAGCGGCTGTTTTTGCGTGTCAAAGATGTGCTGTTTGCCGCCTTCAAAGAGGATCGCCTGGTAGGGATTGCGAACAATCTCCCCGGTCAGCACAGCTCGATCTTCCTCGCGGATGCCCCTCACCCTGCCGTTGCGATCGCCAAATACTAATTCTGCTGAAAACCCTAATTCAATATCATCTTTGCCGATAATTTCCTCAACATTTTTCCCCAAATATTTAGCAAAACTTTGATTTACAAAAATGTATCTAAAGTTTCTATCTTTCGCAAAAATTCTGTCCGGCGCACCGTCTATTAAAGTCCGCAACAATAGTTCTTGACTTTCCGAATCCAGAGCAAAATTATTTTTAGCTTTCCCCTTGAAATTGGTCGTTTTAGATGCTAAAATGTTTAACGATTTGGCACAAATTTGAGCGACAGTGTGGAGCAAACAAAGGTGCTGAAAATTAAAAGCAGTTGCCTGCTCTGCACCGATGAAAAATACTCCTAACAATTCTTCACTTTCATCCGGGTTAGCTGGTGCCATCAAGACCGACTGAAACTGAGCAATTGGTGGGGGATCGATGTTGTGCGCCCAGTCCTGCTTTCCCGCGAGCCATTCAACGCGAGCTGCTTGCAAACGCCCTTCAATTTCGGCTCTGCCGGGAGCCGTTAAGGGCTGTAAGTGTTGCAGGTATAGTCGTGAGTCCGGTAGCGTCAAAATTGCGATCGTCGCGCCAGGAATCAGGCGTAAGAGATGTGCCAGACACGCAGACCAAATTTCATCAGCGCCAGCGGCGAGTTGTACTTTCTCCGTAAGTTCGTTGAGAACTTGCAGTTCCAAGGTACGCTGGCGGACTTTTGCTTTGAGGCTGGCGGCTAGGATTTGCATAGTGCTCACCACAAGGGTTTGCTTATATTATAATTATTAACTATCAAACCTTTTGTAAACAATTATCTTAAAATACATCCGGCGAAAACACAACGGTTTTATATTTATATTACCTTCAACCGCTAAAAAAAAAGGCGCGATCGGGAGCAAAGAGACACTGCTCGATGCAAGCTCTCGCTCCCGCTGCGACAGACACTTAACCTCACACCCAAACACAGATGCAAGCTGCCAACTTCGGTGGTCGAACTCAAAAAATTTTCGACCAAAGTTCAAACCATCAAATTCATCTCTAAAGTCAATCGAAAATTAATGGACGGTGAAACTACCCCATTAAAATCACGTTATCGATTACATGGATGACGCCGTTATCAGCTTCGATATCCGCAGCGACAACAGTAGCATTTTTTACCTCAAAACCGTCAGAACAATCAATTTTAATCGGCGAACCTTCCAAGGAAGTAACAAAACCGAGTTTGGCCAAATCAGCTTTCATAAACTTGCCGGAGACGACATGAAACATCAAAATCCTAGTCAGTTGGGGAACGTTCTGCACTAGGGTTGTGATAGTTCCCGGCGGCAATTTTGCAAAAGCATCGTCATGGGGTGCAAAGACAGTAAAAGGGCCCGGACTTTTGAGCGCGTCTACTAAATTAGCTACTTGCACGGCTGTTACCAGGGTTTGGAACGAACCCGCACCTACGGCAATATCAACAATATCAGGCATTGTGTTTTACCTCATCTGGGAAAAAAGTTCTATTAAGTATCGTAAACTGAGGCGGGCAACAATACCTACTATCTTTTTTGAAAAATTGGTAATTTTTTTGTAGTGAGGACTTCAATCCTCAGATTTTTGATGAGGACTTCAGTCCTCACTACAAACCTAATAATATAGGACTTACATATGGGGGCCCAGAAACCGGGTTTTTTACGAAAATACTTCGTTAAAACCCGCAGATTAGGTAAAAAACCCTGTTTCGAGGAGCCGGAGTGCGTAAGTCCTGTAATAGTTTTTTTGCCAGATATAATATTACTAACCGCTTGGCAATTTAACGGCGCGGTGGTTTTAAATTGTTACAAGACTGCTGGCGATTGTGATACCAAAACCTCTGTTTCTAAATCTGCTACTTCAGCCTTTAGGTTTTCTCCCTTGTGAATGCTAAAACTGCCGTACAAAATTGAAATTTCAAAAATATCCGTATGAATCAAAGCTGCTTTCCTGTGTGCGTTTTCACCCAAATGAATGCCAATCAAGTCAGCTTCGGGATCTTTTACATCTTCAGGATGGAACACCTCCCAACTGATGTCTCGGCAGTCATGAAATACTATGCTATAAGGCAATCGCTCTCCTGTAGGATCGTAAATAAATTCAAATAAAATTTGATTTCCCCACAACGACACATTGACATTTTTTACAAGGGAGGTTAGCCCACCTAAATTAAGCAAGTTGTAGTCATCAGGCATATTAATTACTCACTTTTTCTCCAGTATTGTGTGTACCCAGAATGGGGTTGCCAAATTCATCGCGTGTTTTGACTAAGCTGCCATCTTTGTCAAGACGCAAACCTTTGTTTATTCTTCTGCCATCTGAACCGTATTTTGGAGCTGGGGTGCGTACAACTTCACCATCAGTACGAATATGAACTCGCGAACGATCGGCAAATTCGTATTCAAGATAACCACCTTTAGTAGGTCTGATTTCTGCACCAAATCCGCGCAAAAAATCATCGACTTCTTGGCGAGTCATCCCGTTAAGTCTCCAAACTCAGAAGCAATTCCATTTCCTCCAACTCCCTGACTCGGCACGCAAGTCTCCTCACCAACCATTGCTTATTGGAGTTTAGCACGGTTGGAAGGAAGAAGGAAGAAGGAAGAAGGAAGAAGGAAGGATGATTCCTCAAACTCGCAATCCCAATGCTTTTCGACCCAATTATCAATTCCCAAGGACCAATAATCAATTCCCAAAACAAATAGGGCGCGCACCGCACGCCCTATCTATTAGCGATTAGCCAAAAATTATTTCTTAGCCGAGTTGAACTTTAACCACGCGATTCTTTTCCGCTTCCGCTTTAGGCAAAGTCAGGTTTAAAACTCCATTTTTGTACTCAGCTTCTACGCTGTCATTTTGAACCCGTGCGGGTAGGGGAATCACCCGGCGGAACGAACCGTAGCGGAACTCAGAGCGAGTCATGCCTTTATCTTCACTCTTAGATTCGTGACGGCGTTCGCCGCTGATAGCAACAGCTTCTGCGGTTACTTGTACGTCCAAATCCTTAGCTTCCATGCCCGGAATTTCTAACTTAAGGTGAATGGCTTCGGGAGTTTCATCGAGTTCGGCGGCGGGTACAAAAGCAACACCGTTAGATGCGCGATCGGTTGCCGGAGTCAAGCTATCAAACAACCGATTCATTTCTCGCTGCAAGGAGTCCATTTCCCGCAAAGGTTCCCAACGAATAAGTGCCATAACTAATACCTCGACTATCTGAAGTTTTTAGGGGTTGAGAAATACTTGACTCAACTTGTATTTAATATATTCCAGCTCCCGAAACTGGGGGAGTCGGTTTTCCGCAAAAAGGCCGATCGCATTTCCGAACATTCGCGATCGGTATTTTAAAATCATCCCAGGTGCGGGTATCCGATCCAACCCGAACCCAGCAATTTTAGATTTTAGATTCGAGCCAGGAATTCCCATCTAAAATCTAAAATCGAAGGTTCGATTAACTCCACCGCGAATGCTGATAAGAAGCGTAGGTATCAAACAAAGCACCCACCAAACCAAAAGTTAGACCGATTACGAAAAAACCCTGGAGGGGACAGCCGCTGCCGAAAGTAGCTAAGAACTGCAAAATCAGGTCTTCTCCAGAACGACCAACTCCTTGGAGAGCAGGGACGAAGCCGATCAGCGAAAAGCTAGTCAATCCCGCGCCGATTAACAATATGGGGGCGACAAAGCTCAACAGGCTGGTCAGCAGTACAGAGCGAAGAAAATTGGGGAAAATGCTCATAAGAGTCAGTAAATTCAGCTAAACTGCCGAAAGGTGCAAGTAAACAAAACTTGTCCTTTTCTACGATAGGCAGCGATCGCCGTCAGTGGCCGGTTCTGTCAGAAATCTTAAATGTTATAGAAAAAACTTGTTTAAGATTTGTAGATAGATTTCATTTTTGGCAGTTGTTCTATACTCGAAATCCCCTTGAGCACCACTACATCTTCGAGCCTCAGTTTGTGGAGTCAGCGGTTGCTGGCAGCAACTTTGTTGGGCGGCCAAGTCATGCTGCACTTGCTGAAGGGCAGAATTCACCGCCGCAACACCCTCGACCAAATGGCAGCAGTCGGTCCGGAATCTCTGCTGATTGCTTTGCTGACTGCGGGTTTTGTCGGCATGGTATTTACTATTCAGGTAGCGAGGGAGTTTATTAACCTCGGTGCCGGCAATGTCGTCGGTGGCGTTTTGGCTTTGTCTTTGACTCGCGAACTCGGCCCGGTCTTAACAGCCGTGATCGTGACGGGACGGGTAGGTTCGGCTTTTGCAGCGGAAATCGGCACGATGCAGGTAACAGAGCAGATAGATGCCCTGCTGATGCTCAGAACAGACCCGATCGACTATTTAGTAATTCCCCGCGTCCTTGCTTGCTGCTTGATGCTGCCAATTTTAACCATCATGTGTCTCGTCACCGGTATCGCCGGCGGACTGCTGATTGCTACGACGATGTACGGCATCTCTCAAAACGTGTTTTTAGAATCAGTCCGCAATTTCCTGAGTCTGTGGGATATTTGCAGCGCGGCTATTAAGGCTTTTGTGTTCGGTGGCTTGATTGCTGTAATTGGCACTAGCTGGGGTTTGACCACCACCGGCGGGGCAAAAGGCGTCGGTCAATCGACTACTACGGCGGTGGTGACGGCTTTACTGGCTATTTTTATCTTTAACTTTTTCATGACTTGGCTGATGTTTCAGGGGACGGGCTCTAGCGTACTTAAAGGCTTGTAAGCTAGGAAACAGTTGACACTCCCCGGCGTGAACGCGCGGGGATTCTTTAATCTACGAACTGACTTGCTGAGGCAGGATTTCTCCAACAACAGTAGAGGTCAATTCTCCTAAAGCGTTGCTTGGTTCAAGACCAAAGGTTCCGACGTGCCCCGCCGTACCCAATCCTCGACGAAGGATATTTCTAGCTGCGTTTTTATCTCTATCCATTACACACCCACATTTACAAACGTGGGTTCTAGTGGATAGCGTTTTCTTGACACTTTCACCGCATTTAGAGCATTCTTGGCTGGTATACTGTGGGTTCACCGCAACCGTAATTTTTCCAAATACTTTACCGAAGTATTCAAGCCAAATACGGAATTGATACCAAGATGCGTCATTAATAGACTTAGCTAAACAGTGATTCTTCACCATATTTTTAATTCTCAAATCTTCATAAGCGACTACATCGTTTGATGAGATTACGCACCGTGCTAATTTCACAGCATGGTCCTTACGCTGCCTACTTATTTTGAGATGGCGTTTGCCTAGAATCTGCCTAGCTTTGCCTCTGTTCTTTGAACCTCTTTCTTTCCTGGATACACGACGTACTGAACGCTTAAGAACTTTTTCACCAATTCTTAGGAACTTCGGATTTTCAACCGTAACTCCGTTTGAATCAGTGTAATATTCCTTCAGTCCCATGTCTAATCCGATCGTAGTACCAGAGGGTTCTGTGTTTTCTTTTCGAGCAACATCGACACAGAATTGGACGTATACGCCATCCGCACGTTTTACCAATCTCACCCGTTTGATTTGACTGATTTGGTAGAAGTGCAAGTCACGTGTGCCTTTTAGTTTTAATCGTCCAATCCCTTTTTTATCGATAAAATTGATTGATTTTCTATCGTCCGCAAGCTTCCATCCACTGGTTTTGTACTCAACAGAGCGACAGTTTTTCTGAAACTGTGGATAACCTTTTTTACCAGGAATCCCTTTCTTGCAGTTCTCATAAAATCGGGAGATAGCAGACCATGCTCGTTCAGCGCTCGATTGTCGAGCCATTGAGTTGAGTTCGTCGGCAAAGGTCAAGTCGCGAGCCAGTACAGCACAATATTTATTTAAGTCGTATCTATCCACTTTTTTGTTATCCATCCAATAGCGCAAACAGCTATTGCGGATGAATTGGGCGGTACGAATCGCTTCATCTACTGCATTGAACTGATTCTGTTTCCCGTAGGCTTTAAACTCAAAAACTAGCATGGCTTTACCTCCTCTTTTTATGTTATATTGTTTGACATAAGACCGCTCCCAAAAGTAAAGAAAGTTTACAATGTAACTCGTATTTCTGATGAAGCAAGGATTTGACTGGGAGACTAAAGTCTCCCGCGATCGCCCGTCCCTGGACCCAAGTCACAGGGTTTTCAGCTTATTTCCTATAAAATATGAATAATTGGCAACATTCGTTTACTACCCTTGATTTAAACCCGTGACTACAACTGCCTCTTCGACTGCGCCGACAAGTACGATCGAACTCGCTCCGAGTTATGCGCTTCCCCTAGCTTTGGTACTGGCCGCCGTACCGCTGCTGTTCGTGCAGAAGTGGGCGAGTTTGTCGGTTTCGCTGTTCGGCTTGTTTCTGATGTACCAAGCCGCCACCCTCCGGCTGCAATTTACCCCAACCGATTTGGACATTTATCGAATGTCCAAATTAATCCGCCGCTTTCCTTACCGAGAATGGCAAAATTGGCGGATATTGTGGCCCGCTGTGCCGATTTGGTTTTACTTCAAAGAAATTAACAGCATTCACTCTTTCCCGATTCTATTCGATCGTAAAATGCTACAGACCTGCTTAGAACAGCGCTGTCCCCGTCAAGACTAAAAAAGTTGTTAATTTTAAATTTTTAACTTTTCCGTGCCCCACGCCGAACAAAATTTCCCATGAATTCAGACGAATCTCCAACCCAAGAACCGCAAGCACAACCAGCCGCGCCAAGCGGTGACGGCGAAGTCGATTTACCTGTGAATGAGACGGAGTACCAACTTCTATCTCAAACACAGGATTTGTGGATCGACCAAAATGACCTGCAAGCCCAACTCCCGCCCGAAACAGACCCGCCGCTGGGCGAGGAAGATGCCGAAATCGCCGACTTCGTGGCCGAAGCAGGCGCCCTCGCCCAAATCGGGATCAACACCGAGGATGGCGAATCAGAAAGTCCGATCGCTCAAATCGATCCTCCAACAGACTCCCAGCCAACAGCAACCCCAGAAACGGTAACGCGCATCGCAGAAAATGTTACCGAACAGTTGGCCCTGAGAGTCAAAAAATTGCAGCAGCAAGAACAAAATTTGACTGAAAAAATTGCCGCCTTGGAAGCCGACAAAGCCAATGCTATAGAAGCGTTGGGCGAGGCTCAAGCATCGATCGGGCGTTTGGTACAAGACGGCTTGATTCAATTAGATCAGCGCAAACAAGCGCTGCAAATCGAAGTAGAAAAACTCGAAAGGCGGCGCGATCGAATTCAAAAGGAAATGCGAACCACTTTTGCCGGCGTTTCCCAAGATTTAGCAATTCGAGTCCAGGGTTTCAAAGACTATCTAGTAGGCAGTTTGCAGGATTTGGCCGCCACCGCCGAACTCTTAGATTTGACGCCGCCGGTGCAAGAGACGCCCAAGCAAATTCCTGCTGAGGAGTCTCAATCCTCAGCACCGGTAAATCCCAAATTTGCCGAACAGGGATTTCAAGAACAAGCCAAACAAATTCGCCGCACCCTCGATCAATACCGCACTCTCCCCGACTACTACGGCCCGCCTTGGCAACTCCGCCGCACTTTTGAACCCATCCACGCGGAACGAGTTTCTAACTGGTTTTTCACCCAAGGAGGAAGGGGTGCTTTGCGGACTATGGGTTCGCGCTTGCAAAATATCTTGATTACTTCGACAATTATTTCTGTACTCAGAAGCGTCTACGGTGGACGGGTGCGGACTTTGGTACTCGCGAACAGTCCAGAACGTTTGGGAGAGTGGCGCCGGGGTTTGCAGGACTGTTTGGGCATTACTCGCAGCGATTTTGGCCCGGAAAGGGGGATTATTATGTTTGAGTCGGCGGAAGCTTTGGCTCAAAAAGCCGATCGACTGGTAAAAGATGGCAAATTGCCGCTAATTGTCATTGATGAAACTGAGGATTTAATTAGTTTGTCAATCCTCCAATTTCCGCTATGGCTGGCCTTTGCTGCAGATCCGCAAAGTTTGATGGCTGCTAAAGATTTTTGATTGGGTAATTGGTAATTGCTAATTGGTAATTGCTAATTGGTAATTGCTAATTGCTAATTATGCTAGGGGAAAGGTTAAAAATTTTAAAAGTACACCAAATCTCAAATTAAAAAATGGCTAGCTGGATAATTTTAAATGGGGCACTGTTAATAGCAGCTTATTTGCTGGGTTCGATTCCGACTGGGTACGCCTTGGGGAAGTGGATGCTGGGAATTGATATTCGACAGGTTGGTTCGGGTTCGACGGGTGCGACTAACGTACTGAGGACTTTGGGGAAGTGGCCGGGGTTGGGGGTGTTGCTGGTTGATGTGTTGAAGGGGGTAAGTGCGATCGTCCTAATCCGCTACATTTACTCGAGCAATTTTACCAGCCAGCTAGCAACCGGCGCAGGTTTAGAAAATACTGAAACAGTCATCCCTTGGATGGCAACTTTGGCGGGTTTCTCTGCTGTTTTGGGTCACAGCAAATCAATCTGGCTGGGGTTTACCGGCGGTAAATCTGTGGCTACAAGTTTGGGAGTTTTGCTCGGTTTGTACTGGCCAGTTGGTTTGGGAACTTTCGGAATTTTTGGAATCGTGTTTGCGGTGTCGCGCATTGTTTCTTTAAGCTCGATTATCGGGGCAATTAGCGTTGCTGGATTGATGTTTGCTTTACATCAGCCGCTGGCTTATGTATTGTTTGGAATTGCGGGCGGTGTGTTTGTAATTGTGCGGCATCGGAGCAATATTCAGCGGTTGTTGAACGGTACTGAACCGAGGATAGGAGAGAAATTGGAAACAGCAACTAGCGATTGATATTACCCACAGTCAGGACACGGCACTACAATTAATCGGGTGATGGTTACATCCAAGCCAGGAAGATTGATTATTTTGGGATAGGGAACGGCATTGCCGTGTCCAGAGTTGCTGAATTAGTCCTAGATACAGAAACCGGGTTTTTTACGGAAATAGTGCATTTTAGCCTTTAACACTGATGAAAAACCCGGTTTTTTTGGTATTGATGCGTAACTCCTGTGAAAATGAAAAAGGCGATCGCCTTTTGAGAATCCAGACAACTTCGGCTAAGTCGGGGATTTGGGTATTGTAAAACTTCGTTGAGTTTATAAGCAATTATAAACAATAATGGTATCATATTGCCATGAGTGTTGAACAAGGAATACGCACAGCCCAAAGAACGGAAGTCTCAAATGCCGCTAACAGAGAGGCACATCATTAAATCGACGGAACACCGTTTCGCCCAAATAGACGAACTAGCTTTCAAGTCCAAAAACCTCTACAATGCCGCCAATTACGTCATTCGTCAGAGTTTTATTTATGGATGGGGTTATGTCAATTACAACGAAATGAACCGATTGATGAAGTCTCATGAGGCATACAAGGCTTTGCCTGCCAAGGTTAGTCAGCAAATATTGATGGTGCTAGACAAGAATTGGAAATCGTTTTTTGAAGCAGTTAAAGCTTACAAAGTTGATTCCTCTAAGTTCACTGGTCGCCCGAAATTTCCCAAGTACAAAGATAAGGTCAAAGGGCGAAATGTTCTCGTCTACACGATTCAAGCGATTAGTAGTAAACAGTTGAAGAAAGGAATCATTAAACTTTCCGGCACTGAACTTTCAATTAAAACCAAAGTCAATCCCGACCAGGTTTGCCAAGTCAGGCTGGTTCCGAAATGTGATTCCTATGTGATTGAGGTGATTTATGATGAACCGGAATCCACCGTCAGCAACGCAAACTCTGTAGCTAGTATTGATTTAGGGCTGGACAATTTAGTGGCGTTAACTTCAAATCAACCGGGTTTTACCCCTTTGTTGATTAACGGGCGACCATTGAAATCAATTAACCAGTTCTACAACAAGCGCTCTTCAAGATTGCAATCCCAGTTCAATGGGAATCGCAAAACATCACCCCGGATTCAGCGCTTAACTCGCTGTCGCAATCAAAAAGTTGACAATTACTTACATCATGCTAGCCGTCTAATTATTAACCTTTTGCTCACCAAGCAGATTGGGACGTTAGTAATTGGCCAGAACGCGCAGTGGAAAACAGAAATCGAGTTAGGGAAGCAAACCAATCAAAACTTTGTCAATATTCCTCACTCTCGATTAATTGAGATGTTAGAATACAAAGCTCGCTTGGTGGGAATCACAGTAATTGTGCAGGAAGAATCCTACACATCCCGATCCAGTTTTTTAGGTTTAGACCCAATTCCTGTTTACGGAAAAACAGAAAAAGAGCCTGTGTTCACTGGTAAACGGATCAAGCGAGGTTTGTACAAAACATCGACGGGTCAGTTAATTAATTCCGATGTGAATGCTTCGTATAACATTCTCAGAAAAGCAATCCCAAATGCGTTCAGCGATGGGATAGAGAGCTGCGTAGTTGGGCCAATGCGGGTTAATCCGCTCAAAGTAAAAGTGAAAGGGGAGGGACTTGAAGCCTCCCATGTCTATAAATGACTATACTTTTACCAGCTATAGCGCTTAATAAAATCCCTAAAATTTTTCCGACAGCGCTCAGATAATACTCGATCGCATCAATAGAAACAATATTGCCCTCTAACTTCAAAAATCTCCACACAGTACCCGATGTCACGGCTCCATAAATGATTGGAATCTGATTTCCTTCTTCCTCATTAAATAACTGAACCGCTAACATCTCCGCTGCACACTGCCCGAAACCAGCCTTAATATCTTCTTTTTTAGCTTCAACAAGGGTAATAACAGGAGCGCTGATAAACAGCCGTTCCGCTGACAAACTCATTAAAAAATCACAGGTTCCATTTAATCCTTTTTCAGGAGCTACCTTAAACTCGGAACCTGAAAAGAGACCAATCTGATAATTTAATTGCCGCCTAACTTCAAGTAAAATTGGTGCGATAATCAGTTCAGAACGAGCTTTTTCCGTATTTATATCTACAGCTAATCCTGCGTTTTCTTTCAACGCTACTTTCAGGATTTCGCTAGATTCTACTTCTGATATATCGGCAAATAAATCTTGATTTTCGTTAAGATTTAAGTCAAATTGCTTGACAAGTTCCTTCAGCTTGAAGTCGCTATAAGCCATCTTAAATTCTCTGTTTTTATTTACCCAATTCTTGAGAACGCAAACAAGCTGCTTTCACCGCTTCGATCAGCGCCGAACGAAAGCCGTTACTCTCTAATTTAGCAATCCCCGCAATAGTTGTTCCGCCGGGACTCGTAACTTGATCTTTCAATTCTGCTGGGTGCATTCCCGTTTCTTGCAATAGCTTCGCCGTACCGAATACAGTTTGCAAAGCTAATTGAGAGGCGATCGCCCGTGGCAAACCTGCACAAACTCCGCCATCTGTCAAGGCCTCAATCAAAATTGCTACATAGCCAGGCCCGGAACCCGAAAGCCCAGTCACCGCATCCAGCATACTCTCAGGTACTTCTACCACTTCTCCCACGGCCTGAAAGATGCGCTTTACCAATTCTAAATCAGCCGATTGAACAAGTTTTCCCGGAGCGATCGCGCTCATTCCCGCTCCTACCGTTGCTGGAGTATTCGGCATCACCCGCAGCACTCCCCGCCCGGGAAAAGCTGGTTCTAGCTTGCTCAGTGGCACTCCTGCCAAAATCGACACTACCAGCGCTTCTGACTTGGAATCAGCCGTTTCTCCATTATTTCCCTGTTTGCGATCGGCCGCCACCGCCAACTCCAAAGCTACTGTATCAAAAACTTGCGGTTTAATCGCCAAAAACAGCACTTCTGTAGCCGCAGCAACTTCTAGATTGCTGGCCGTTGTTCCAATCCCGTAGGTTTCCGTCAAAAATTGGCGCCGTTGAAGCTGTGGGTCGCTCACCAATATTTCTGAAGGCAAATAAACTTTCTGTGCTATTAAGCGGGATAAGAGAGCTTCTCCCATTACCCCGCCGCCGATCGTACCAAATTTTATGTTAGTCATTAGTCATTAGTCATTAGTCATTAGTCATCAGTCATTAGTCATCAGTCATTAGTCATTAGTCATCAGTCAACAGTCATCAGTCATCAGTCAACAGTCAACAGTCATCAGTCAACAGTCAAAAGTCATTAGTTATCAGTCAACTGTCTTAGCTAAGAGTTAAGCGCCCAGAACTTGCAGAATACAAAATTTAGGAGCTGCCTAGTTAAAAGCTTACTGGCTAATAACTACTAAAGACTAAAGACTGATGACTAATGACTAATGACTAATGACTAATGACTGCTGACTAATAACTACTGAGCCATTGGAGCTTGTTCTGCCGGCCAAACTGTCGGTGCAGGAGCAGCAGGGCGGGGCCGTCCTTGGGCTGGAGGCACTTCGTGAACCACACCCGACTGAGTTCTCACCTGCACGCAGCTAGGCGTAAACAAGAAAATACTTTCGCCAATTCGCTCTTGATGACCGTCAAGGGCATAAGTACCGCCCGCCACAAAGTCCACAGCTCTTTGCGCTTGGTCTGGGTCCATCACCGTCAGGTTCAAAACCACAGACTTGCGTTCCTTAAGGGCTCGAATTGCTGCCGGCATCTCTTCAAAAGTGCGCGGCTCCATGACTACCACTTCCGAAATCCCGTTCATAGCTCCAGGCATTCCAATCACGTTATTCATTACTGACCCTACTCCCCCGGTTGGTGCAACGACATCCATTCCTGTCGATCCTACTACTGACCGCTCCCGCATTCTACGATTTTGACGACGTTCTTCTTCTGCTGCGACGGCAGCGGGGTTCGGTTCAGGCGCTTGGTAAAAGTTCTGATACCGCTCGCCTTCGGTTTCGTCGTACACATCATCGTAATCAGGCTCATTGTTGATGCCTACAAAATCTCGCAGTTTAGAAAAAATATTCATGATTCACGCTCCTTCACGACTTGGCTGCCCCGACTATACTCGCGTTGCGCGTTAGTCGCGGGTGGCTGACTACTCTATATTTAACCTAAATTGTCTTTATCAGAAGATTTCAATTATTTATCCCCTCCTAGAGCCAAATAAGGTTTGTCCTAGCCGTACCATAGTAGCACCTGCTCGAATTGCCAAATGATAATCTCCCGACATCCCCATCGAGAGCTGCTGCATTTGAATGTAGGGAAAATTTAGCTGCTGGATTTTGTCAGCAAGTTCGCGAGTGCTGTTAAATAATTCTAGGATTTGCGACTCATTTAACCCCTGTGGGGGTATTGTCATCAAACCTTGAATTTTGATATGCTGACATTTATTGAGTTCTGGAAGGTCGGCAAGCAGTTCTGGAACGCTCCAGCCGTATTTGTCCGGGTCGGGCAACATTTTGACTTGCAGGCAGACTTGGGGAGAGCATGACTTTTCGCCCGCCAAGCGCGAAAGTCGCTGAGCGATTTTTAGATTGTCGAGAGAATGAATCCACTGGAAATGCTCTAGGGCTTTGGCGGCTTTGTTGGCTTGCAAGTGGCCGATCAAGTGCCAATTGATATCCGGTAAATCTTGCAGTTGGCTTTGTTTTTCGGCAGTCTCTTGAACCTTACTCTCGCCAAAATCCCGGATACCGGCGTCGTATGCTTCGCGGATAGCATCAGTTGGTACCTGTTTGCTAACGGCAATTAACCGCACTGATTCGGGCAAGTGTTGGCGAATGCTGTTAATTCGAGAGGCTAGGGTCATGGGTGCTCAACGCTCTTGACGGGAGGGAAGGAAAATTAAGACAGTTACCAATTACCAAATTACTGATTTTCGTTATTGAAACGTGCGCTGGTGAATGGTCTGCAATTGGTCGTACTCTTGATATTGACCGCTGCGACGCAGGGTTCGCAGGCGAATTTCGACCATGAGGCGAGCGTCGGAGCGGCTGATGGGTTCAAATCTCAGCCCGCCAGGGCCGTTTGTCACCAAAAAAAACAAGCGTTGGGCATATAGGGTGGTAAATAATTCTTGGCTGTCTTCAACCTGGGATACCCTGAAGAGGAGGCCAAAGTTTGGATGATTCAGGTAAGTTTCGGTAGTCATTAACGCTCACAATCGATCAATTTTCGATTAAAGATTTAGATTTTAGTTTCGCTCGATCGCCCGACAGCGTTTTTTGAGAGCGGGGTACAAAGGGCGATCGCCGTAGCCGTGCAATAGTCTCCGTCGTGGCTGAGGCTCAATTGCCACTGGCAATTTCCCCAAACAGAGGCTTGTGCTGCGGCGGTTCCATGCAGTTGCACATTTGGAGCACCGTTTTCGGAGCGCCGAATTTCCACATCTGCATACCGTATTCCACGCCATCCCGTGCCTAGAGCTTTGACAACGGCTTCTTTTGCTGCCCAGCGCCCCGCTAGTTGGTTGCAGGAAACTCGATTCATTTTACCTTTAATGCTGCTGTGTCGAGAATTTAGTTGCCCGCAATCCCTTTGTTCGGCCGGCGTGTAAACTTTTTCGAGGAAGCGATCGCCAAACCGATCTAATGCCGCTTGTATGCGCGGAACATATACGATATCTGTCCCAAGATAGATGTTCAAGGTCTTGGATCTCTAAATATTTGTCTCCATTACTTTAGCAGGACTGTTGCGTACCAGACACAAGTTACTCAAATGTAGGCCGGTGTTCCAAACCCCGCTCGAATCAGTCATTCCCAATCCTTCAATATTATTCAATCTAAAATCTCAAATCTCAAATCTTAACTGTTCCAACCCCAAACCAAGCGGGCACTCCAGAGGACGATCAAGCAGCCAAGGGCGATCCAGTCTCGAATTTTCAATTGCAACTGGTGCCATTCTACACGGTGTCGATCGGGACTGGTGAAGCCGCGAACTTTCATGGCGCTGGCTATTTGTTCAGCTCGCAGGAGCAAGTTTTCTAACAGCCGCTCGGCAATCATCAACCAAACTTGAGCGGCGCGACGAAATCCGAGTTTTTTCCAGTTTATCGCTCGGGTACTCACCGATCGCACTAAATTTTGTATTTCTTCCAATACTAGGGGAATGAACCGCAAAGATAAGGTTAATGTTAGCGCTATTTCGGTGACAGGCCAGTGCAAGCGGCGCAGGGGCTGCATTAAGTTTTCAATGGCGCAGGTGATTTCTTCGCTGGCTGTGGTGAGGAGGTAGAGGTTGGTGCTGTAAATTACTGTGAAAAATAGGGTGCTGACGTTGATAGCTAAATCTAGGGATTTGCGGGTGATTGTAATCGGGCCTTGTTTGAATAAAACGTAACGGTAGTTTGTGGGTTGAAGGAGTTGATTTGAGATTTGGGATTTGGGATTTAGGATTGGGAAGTTTGAGCCTAAATTAAAAGGTTTGTACCAGGGTTTCGGTTTGGGCGGGGGTGGAAGAGTTGCGGGCTGTTGGGAAAACGTTAATTCGTCGGCGGGGAGGCGGGGCTGGTGTTCTGATGGGAGTCCGTCGGGGGCGATCGCGCTCAAGCAAAATACTAAAATGCAGAATAGCAGCAGCAGTCCCATTTGCTGCTTCCACACGCGCAAGGGAATTGCTGCTGTTAGTGTCAGTACGATTAACATTCCTACTAGCATCAACCGCCAGATGGGATTGGCGAGTATTGGTGCAATCAGAAATGTCATCAACCAGGCTAATTTGACGCGGGAGTCTAGCCTGTGAAGCCAGGTTACGGGTTGTTCTAGGTAGAGTCCAATGGGGAGCGATCGAAGTAAGTCCATTTGGCGGCGATTTTAGATTTTAGATTTTAGATTTTAGATTGTCGATTATTAATAATACTAATTTATTGAACCGCGAAGACGCGAAGGACGCGAAGCAAGACAAGAGAAGGAAGAGAAGAGAATAGAAAAAAACGCAATTTGCTTTGATCGTTAAATTGCGTTTTTTATGGGTCTTCCGTACTTAGTGTACTAATTTATCTGAAATTAGGGCCCTAATTTTTTACACACCAAGGATTTCCACTCTTACCGTTAATTTGGAGCAATTTTTTCCTTCGATTCATACATAGCTTGGGTTTTAACTACTTAAACTAATAGTTGGGCACACTAAGTACGGAAGAGCCTTTTTTATTGAATCGAAAATCGAAAATTACTTGACGCGCAGTGCTCTATTTGTTGTACTCATTTCGGTGGCACGAACTTTTTTGCCTCTCCAAAGTAGCCGCATTGGTGTACCGGTAAAGCCGAGGTGTTTGCGAAATTGGCTTTCCATGTAGCGGCGGTAATTTTCGGTGAAGCGTTTGGGATCGTTGACAAATAGCGCAATTGTCGGTGGCTGCGATCGCACTTGAGTACCGTAATAGATTTTGCCTTGTTTTCCTTGGCGGGTAACTGGGGCTGAGTGCCAGCTTGTTGCTTCTTCTATGACTTCGTTAATGACGGCGGTAGGGACGCGACGTTTGTGTTCGTCGAAGGCTTTGTCTACTAATTCAATGATTTTTTCAACTCGCTGTCCACTCATGGCGCTAACAAAAATCATTTCTGCCCAGTCGAGGAAATAAAGTCGGGTTCTTACTTCTCTTTCGTACTCGTATATGGTGTCGGAGTCTTTTTCTACGGCATCCCATTTGTTGACGACTATGATGCAGGCTCGACCTTCTTCGCTGATGCGATCGGCTAATTTTTGGTCTTGATCCGTAACCCCGTCAATTGCGTCAATTACTAACAGTATGACGTTTGCCCGGCGGATAGCTTTGAAAGCGCGGTTGATCCCGAAAAATTCTGCGCCGTATTCGACGTTTTTCTTTTTGCGGATTCCGGCTGTGTCTATCAGGCGGTAGGTTTTACCGTTGCGTTCTACTAAGGTGTCGATCGCGTCCCGGGTTGTCCCGGAAATCGGGCTGACTATAGCGCGATTTTCTCCGAGAAATGCGTTTAACAAACTCGATTTGCCGACGTTGGGACGACCGATAATTGCTACTTTAATTTCCTCTACTTCTGGTAATACTTCCGTGGGAAGATAAGTTATTAATTTGTCGAGCAATTCGCCGGTGCCGTTGCCGTGAATGCCGGAAATAGGGTAAGGTTCTCCCAGTCCCAATTGCCAAAAGTCGGCTGCTTGGGTGAGTCCTGTTGTTTCCGATTCGCATTTGTTGACGGCGAGAATGACGGGGACTTTTTGCAGTCTCAGCCAAGATGCGATCGATTCGTCGCCGCCGGTGAGCCCGGTTTGTCCGTCTACTACGAAAATGGCTGCGCTGGCTTCTGCCAGGGCCGCCATTGCTTGTTCGCGAATTAAAGGCAGAAATTCTGTCTCGTCGTCGAATACTAGACCGCCAGTGTCTACGACTTGATATTCCCGATCGCCCCAGTATGCTGGTCTATAAGTGCGATCGCGCGTGATTCCTGGTTCGTCGTGGACGATCGCGTCTTGGGTGTTGGCTAAACGGTTGACGATCGTCGATTTGCCTACATTGGGGCGTCCAATAATAGCAACTATAGGTAGAGACATAAAAGTAGCAGCAATTAGGCTGCGCCGTAATTTTGAGGTTTAGCCTTTTATTGTAAGCGAAACTGGCCCAGATTGTATGCGATCGGGCTGCACCGTGTATTATACGCCCTCCGGGGCTGTGTGACCCCCACCGCGAACTCATAGCCACCTCCAGAAACCAGATAAAGTACGCTCGGACTGTTAATCTGGATTACTAGAGCCTGGTAACGATAAATGCTTGCTGCACCTTCTCTAAAAATTGCTAAATGGAACGACTTATTTCTGTATTCGGGTTAGTTGTTTTTGTCGGTTTGTCCTACGCCTTTTCAGTCGATCGGCGCGCTGTCAAGTGGTCGCCCGTATTGTGGGGAATTGCTTTACAGCTAATTTTTGCTATTTTGATTCTCAAAACTGCTCCGGGTTTGGCTTTCTTTAAATTTTTGGGAGATATGGTGACGCAGTTTCTCAATTTTTCTGATGCGGGAGCAAAGTTTATATTTGGAGACAATTTTGCCGAACACTTTATCGCTTTTAAAGTGCTGCCCACTATCATTTTTGTCTCTTCGTTTATCACCATACTTTATTACTACGGCATTTTGCAGCGAGTTGTGCAAGCAGTGGCATGGTTGATGATTAAAACCATGAAAACTTCTGGCGCAGAAACGCTTTCTTGTGCTGCGAATATCTTTGTAGGGCAAACGGAAGCTCCTTTGTTAATTAAACCTTATTTGGCAACGATGACGCTCTCCGAACTCCATGCTGTCATGACGGGAGGATTTGCCACAATTGCCGGCGGAGTCATGGCAGCTTATATTTCTTTTGGAGTACCGGCTCACCATTTAATTGCGGCGTCGGTGATGTCTGCACCAGCAGCTTTGGCTATTTCTAAATTGCTGTACCCAGAAACTGAAAAGTCGCTGACTGCTGGGGAGGTGGAGGTGAAGGTAGAGCAGGTTTATGCTAATGCCGTGGATGCGGCGGCTTCGGGTGCTAGCGACGGGTTGAAGTTGGCGGCGAATGTGGCCGCTATGCTGATTGCTTTTTTGGGTTTGTTGGCTTTTTTTAATGCGCTTTTGGGGTGGTTTGGAGGGCTAATTAGTTTGCCTCAGTTGTCGCTAGAATTAATTTGTGCTTATTTGATGGCTCCGGTTGCTTGGCTGATGGGGGTGCCTTGGGCGGATTGTGCAGAGGTGGGGGTTGTTTTGGGAAAAAAAACGATTTTGAATGAGTTTATTGCTTATTTAGATTTGATGGAATTGGTGAAACAACAGGCGATTTCTGAACGATCGCAAATTATCTCGACTTATGCTTTGTGCGGGTTTTCTAATATTGGTTCGATCGGGATTCAGATTGGGGGAATTGGCGCGCTGGCTCCTTCGCGGCAAGGCGATTTGGCGAGGTTGAGCGTGAGGGCGCTAATTGCTGGCTCTTTGGCTTGTTTTATGACTGCTTGTATCGCAGGGATGCTGATTTAAAAGTTTTGAGTTTTTAGTTAAGCAGTGCGGTACTAGCTCAGTAGGAGGGTGAGTAACGAGGCTACTAACTTTGGGCGTTTTGATTCTGAGTCCAACCTCCCCCAAGCAATTTTCCTTGATTGAAGACTCAAAAATCGGAACCTCAAATAGCGGTTTTCTGCTTTTTCTCCGGTTCAGATGTAACATCCCAGACACGGCTAGCAGTGCGGTACTTATCGCACACCCTACATTAACTACAGTAAATGTTATTAAATAAAAGTTAAAAAACCTAGAAAATTATTTGATGGGTGGTATTGATTTGATGATTTGCGATGCCCGACAGCGAATTTTAGCGATCGGCTATTATTGAAAATAAGCAGGAGTTTAGCCTGTAACACGAGATGGAAACAGTGAACTAAATTATCCTCAAAGCTAAATAAATAGGTGGTTTACAATGGCTGTTATGCAACTAGAAGACGGTAGAACCTATAGGGATATAGGGGCGATCGCAAGCCAACTGGCTGTTTTAAATGTTCTGATCGATCGTCTGCCAATGAGGGAAAATCCTGCGGTTCGAGAACTGCTAGCCCAAGACATTCTCAATGTAACAGAAAAACAGCAGATACTCGCAGCATTTCAAAGCGAGTTTGAACAGTTTAAGCGCGCAGAGAAATGTCAGTGGTGCGACTTAAAAGTTCTGCACCCCGGTTCGCCACAGATTTACGCGCTGATGACTCAAAGCAATCGCACTCACACGCACACAGATCCAGAAGTCCTTCACATTTTAGCTGGGGAATGTGTTTTTGGGTTTGTGTATCCTAACGGCTCTCAGGTACAATTAATGCTGCAAGCTGAAGAATACATTAAAGTCCCCGCAAATACCGAACATTGGTTTTATCTCACTCCGTCGCTGTACTTGAAAGCCGTGCAGTATTACACCACTGCTCAAGGGTGGGTTCCTCAGTACACTAACAGGAAGTTAAAAATTAAAAACTAATGTAGGGTGAGCCGTGCGCACCTTCCTAAAAACTCAATGTAAGGTGGGCACGCATCACCTTCCTAAAAACTAATTTTACTCATTAAATGCTCTCTAATCCAGCGGTGTGGCTATTTCAATTTCTTCGCAGCGCTGCAAAAGCGCTTCTATTTCCTGAGCTAAAAAAATTACTTCCGGCCAAGAAGAACCGTTGATTAAATCTTGAGCGTGAGCTAATTTGTTTCTCAATGCTTCTGCTGATTTTAAAAAACGCTCTCCGTAGCGTTTGGATTTGAGCCCCAGCCGATCGACTATTTCAGCAGAAGTCAGGATTAAATCTCGCTTGTCGCAGAATTGCAGGTAATCGATTAAGTCAATTGCTTCATTTCTGGATCGCCCCAATTCCCAAAGGTGTTTTGCCACTAAGATGCGATCGCTCTTAAGGAACTTCTGCCAAGAATCTTGGGGAAAGTAAATCCGCACGATCCGCAATAAATTCATTTCCAGAAGCGTCACCAATCCAAACAGCAGCATCCGCACCGGTGCTTTTTGCAAATCGCCGCAGGTAACGATACCGTTGATCCTGTTGCTTTCTAATACAAATAATCTCGGTTTTTCTCGCAGCAGCGGCAGCAATTCCATTAAAGGAGTGGCGGCGGCGATTAATTGTGATGGGTGAAAAATTTGCTGGTAGTCGCTGCACTTGCCTGGCATTAAGTGCGATCGTTCTACATAGCCGCAAACCGTGCCGTTTTCTTCGATACCGAGCACGTCAAAATCGCGGGCCTCCATCCACGATCGCAATTTGGCTGCGTCTTCGCAAGCAGGGACAGATTTCAGCGGTTCCGCGAGGTATTTAACTGTAATGCTGTCTTTGAATAAATCCCGCAAGTCGGCGGAGCTTGATTTTAAATGTTTCATGTCCGGTAATTTCATAGCAAGTTGCTGCAAGTAGAGACGCGGCATTACCGTGGGGATATCTGAGTTTTGTAAAAAGCATTTTTTAGGAGTGCGAGGGGGACGCTCGCACACGTACATTAAAAGCAAAACTGAGATGCTCCCTTACCCTTCTTCGTGTCAACAAACACGTTAAACGTAATACCTGTCTGCTGTTTGACTATTAGGGTTCGATCCCCCCTGCGCCCCCGCAACGATTCGGGGGAAGAGTCCGATCTAAAGTCCCGGCAACGATTCGGCGGATGCAAGGGCGATCTAGACTCAGGTAAAACCGATATTTCTCAAGGGTTTCATATCGTTTCCCGTTGGATGGGAATGATCAAGTCAAAGTCAATAATTCCACATTCCCCCACGGACCACTCCCTACGGACCACTCCCCATCATTCCGCTGCAACCGGAATTGATATCAGTCTTAAGTTGAGACCCATGTCCCTTACCGTGTCCCTACAGAGTTTATGATATTACTTACTGGCTAATTCCGGGCAATAATGGTTGGCGGCAAGAGTGGTAATAATATCGGCATCGGCGAGAAAACTTTCTTTGGCAGTTGGATTTTCCATACTGACAGCTTGCGCGAGCGCTCTTAATTTAAACTCCGGCAGAGAAACTCCCGATTTTGCTTCCGCACACATTCTTTTAGCTGTGGCAATTTTTTGACCGGGGGATCTTTGGATTGCTTGCAGTAAATTGTCCGTTGCTTCGGGAGAGTAGCTTTTTGCTAAGCGTTTGTAGTCTTCGATAAATTTCCCATCGTTTCCTGTCAGCTTAATGTCGGATTCTTGAGGCGAACACAACTGGTTCAAGTTAATTACTTCTCCCGCTGAATTGACAATAAAACATCCTTCGCGTTCTTGGGCGATCGCGCTGTTGTCGCTGGGTATAAATTGTATAATAACGGCGGACATAACAGCAGTTAAATACCAGTAATTTAGCATAGCACTCACCTTATCTATTTGGGACTTTTAACCGCAGATTAATGCGGAGCAATGCGGGTGTTGTTGGGTCAGAGCCTGTCGGGTAAATTAAGCGAAATAGTTGTAAAGGCTGGTTTCACCAACAATCTATAATTCCTACTAAAAACAGACATAAACCCCCCCTACCAAGCGAAAAATCCTTGCAGGAAATTGAACGGATATAATATCAGACGAGCCTTTCGTTGTCTGTGGAAGTTCTCATTAACAGCAAACATCCCCCTTGTGTCAGGGGCGAATGGGTGGAACCAGGAACAGATCGAATGTAGTCGCCTTGATGGCAAATTTCCCCTTCTACAATTAAATCTCCTTCTAATACAAACACTTCTTCCGAGCCAGCGTGTCGGTGCAGGGGAAATGTTCCTCCTGGTTCTAGTCGCATCAAGCAGGTAATTTCCCGCTTTTGTTTGTCAATGTAAAGCTTACGGAGCCAGACTCCCGGAACTCCATAAGATTTCCATTTGACATCGTTCGATCGCACGATTAAAGATGGAGTATTGTTCTCTGTTGGGGAGGTAACTATTGGCTTTAAATTGACTGATTCTGCCGGGGTTGGCGACAGTTCTGCTATGCGCTGGAACAGGCGGTTTTTGAGGTCGGGCGCGACGGGAACTGGGGGGGCTGTGTAGGCGATCGCGGCAATTGCTGCTTCAAAGGCAGCCCGTTCACTTTGCACTTCTGGAGATGCTCTCAATTTCTCTGTAAGTGCGCGACTTTCTGACTCGTCGAGGGTATCGAGAGCTTGAAGGGCGGCAAGGATATTAAACTCCTCGTCTGGCATCATTTCCATCTGTTTTCCGCCATTAATTGTAATTCAGCCTAACTTCATTTTAAATTTGAGATTGGTCTACTGCCCTCGCACTCAAGATGGATGATTAGAGATGCCATAATTTTAGATTTATCTTAAAACACTTAAATTTTGTTTTTTGAGAATCTAAAATTGTTCGCTCAAAGCTTGACGCAATTTAGAAATACCCAACCGAATTCTGGTTTTGATTGTACCTGTCGGGATACCAGTTTTAGCCGCGATCGCCGCGCAAGTCAATCCTTGGTAGTAGGCGAGTTCGAGCGCAATTCGCTGTTCTGCAGGCAGTGTTTCTAGGGCTGCTTTGACTTGTTCGCTGCGTTCTTCGAGCATTGCATCTTCCATCGGTTCTGCAATGTCGGAAGTAGATATTTTAGCATCTTCCATACAAGCCTGAGCCGCCCGGACTGTTCGCTGCAAAACTCGGAGTCGATCGAGGGAACGACTGCGGGTAAGCATGAACAACCAGGTATCTGCTCGACTGCGAGAAGGATCGTAAGTTGCTGCTTTTTGCCAAATTTGGGAAAAAACATCGAGTACCACTTCTTCAGCTTCTTCTACCGAACCCAGAATTTTGTATGCGAGAGCGTAACTTGGACGACCGTAGCGATCGTAAAGTTTAGCTAATGCCGTTTGGTCTTTCCGGGCAATCTGCACTAAAAGCAGCGATTCATCGCTTGACTTTTTGCCTGTCATCTCAGTGTACCGAAAAATTTTTGTTTTGACTGCACAGATCCAAAATTAAAAATTCGGCGTATATCACTACAGAACATAATTGTAAGTTAGAAGTTGGGGAGACAAGCTGGAGTATGCCTTTTCTGGCTAATTTTGTCGTGCTTTGAATTGGAAAAATCCCACGTCATCTTGCAGTTTACCATCTAATTAGTGATTTCTTTAGAGCTAGCAATCCACTTTATGCAGAACGAAGAAATGCCCTGAGCCTGAACAGTCAAAACCGCGCCATTCACAGGTTCCTAAGCTCTGTTGGCTCGTTTCCAAGAAGAGTCGGGGAACTTATATAAGCGAGGCTCTGGCTCCAGGGGATCGAGGGAGGATCGGTCTCCGAGCAGGCATTCCCAAGAATAGTCCGGGAACGAGTAAATCCTCAATAACGTACTTTTTTACATAAATTAATCTTGCAGGACAGATCCAAAATTGCCAAACCTTCGTATACCACCAATAGGAGAAGGCTCAACGACAGCGCCAAAGCCCGGCAGGTTGACAAATTTCAACCTGTTGCTACCAAAGTAAAACCCGCGAATGCAGGTTATTTACCATTGATTTGTGTAAAAAATTCATTGAAATAGAGGTGCTAAGAGTGAAGCTCACAAAAAAAATTCGCCGAACCATATTAGCTATTGAAGTAGCTCTAATTGCTCTATTAACTCCAGGGATAATTGTCGCTTCCGACCACGACGACGGCGAAGTAGATATCAAAGGTCGCGCTGTGAATTTAACTGACCTCTACGTATTTCGGGAAAAAGACCAAGATTCTGGGGCCGCCGAGGGGGATTTAGTATTGATCCTGAATTCAAATCCTAGGTCTGTAGCGCGCTATCAATATTATTTCAGCACTTCGGCTCTCTACCAAGTTCACATCTCGCAGGTAGGTGACGTGAATTCTACACCTACTGGGCGCGCCGATATTATCTTGCGGTTTGCCTTCAGTCCGCCTAACAATAAAGGTATGCAGGCAGTGGCTGTGACTGCTGTTCGCGGTGGCTCGGAGACTGTTGCTAAGACTACAGTTAACGGCGGGCTAATTGCCACAACTCCGCTGAATTCTAATGCTGTTTTGAATACAGTACCTGTGGGCGATTCTAACTTGACTGTATTTGCCGGGTTGCGGGAAGACCCGTTTTTCTTTGATGTCGAACAATTTTTCCGAGTTCGCGCCGCAGCTTTGGGAACTGGGCCGCGCACTGCTTTTAAAGAACCGAGTCAAGCGATCGACTTTACTAAAGGTTACAACGTCAATACAATTGCTGTGCGCGTTCCGAAAGCGTTTTTGCAAGCAGGAACTGGGGCGAATACTTTTGATGTTTGGTCAACTGTTGCTATCAGAGACGGAGCTGGTGGTTTCAAACAGTTTGAGCGTTTGGCGAGACCTGCAATTAATGAGGGTTTGATAGTTACTCCCGAGTTTCTGGAAGCATTCAATAATATTCCTCCGAGATTGGATTTGAGCGGTGCTGCAGCTCCGGTGCGGCAGGAAGCTGTTGCTACTCTCAATGCTGTGGATCTTTTGGACGGTCGGGATAATGTCGATCCAAATGCGATCGCCGGAGCTTTCTTACCGGATGTCATGCGGATCGACACCACAAAACCCAGCGGCTATGGTAGCGCTACAAATTCTCAAGGAAGTTTGATCGGAGGTCGTTTGCCTATGGACGACGTTATTGATATCACTCTGGGAGCTTTGGTGGGTTCTCCGGTTGGCGATAACGTTTCATATAACGGAACTCCGGGAAATCCGGCTCAGGGACACAAACCTTTAGAACCGAATTTTCCTTATTTGGCTATGCCTAATTAGTCATTAGTCATTAGTCATTAGTCATTAGTCATTAGTTATGACTTATTGGCTAATGACGGATAGAAAATACTTTGTTTAACCGCAGATGAACGCTGATTAACGCGGATGTATGAACAATAAAACTAAACCGGAAATAAAATCGGATATTTTGTCGTGGTGGCTGCTGATAGTAGTCCCTTTAGTTGGGATGGTAGTAGTGAATTTACCTCCTAATTGGCGTTTTATTTTAAATGAATTTTCTACTAACCAAAGTCCCGAAAATCTCGATGCTAATTACCGCTATCATTTCTCGGAAAGTTTGAGAAATAATCCCAATCAAAAGGAAGCAATTCAGCAAGAGATTGCTTTTTACCAGCAGCGATTGGCTGTTGATGCCCGCAGCGGTTTGAACCGGGCGGCACTGGCGGGATCTTATTTAAAAATGGCTCGCGCTACTGGGGAGGGAGGTTGGTTTTTACTGGCAGAACAGGCGGCTCAAAGGTCGATCGCCGATTTGCCTTTTGACAACAAAGGTGCGCTGTTAGTTTTAGCTCGAATTGCCGAGGCTAGACACGATTTTGCTACTGCTTTGCGCTTGGCTAAACAGGTGGGTTCTGATAATGAAGATGCGATCGCCCTGAAAGTTACATCTCACTTGGCCATGGGTAAAGTGAGCGAGGCAAATGCCGCCGCAGAAGCATTAGTTAACCGGATTCCCAACTTGGGTTCTCTCACTTTGAGAGCTTTAGTGAGAGAGTCTCAGGGCCGAGATGCTGAGGTTTTGCAGGATTACCGCCAAGCAATGGCGGCGGAGGAACCGGGAGAGGTTGCTGGTTCGGCGCGGGCCCGAGCGCTCTTGGGTCGATTTTACGCGCGTCGCGGGCAGTTTGTGCAGGCGAAAGCGCTGTTAAAGGAGGCGTTGCGGTTGGTGCCGCGATACCCGCTGGCGCTGATTTATTTGGCGGATTTGGAGACGCGGCAGGGCAATTATCGGGAGGCGGAAGGCTATTACAGCAAGGTTTCTGCGTATTCTGGCCCGGTGGCGACTGTGTTCGAGCGCATTGTCTTTCGCGGTATGGCTAGGGTGAAGGATTTGCAGGGAGATGCGATCGAATCCCGGCGACTTGGCGACAAAGCAGAAGCCCGGCTGCGACAGGAACAGGTTTCTGGATCTGGCGGTTTCGGACACCGCAGGGATTTGGCGACTTTGCTGCTGGAAAAAGGTCGATCGCAGGATGTCGCCGAAGCGCTGGCGTTAATGGAGGAGGAGGTGAAAATTCGGCGGGATGCTGTCACGCTGGATACTTTGGCCTGGGCGCTTTCGGCCGCTGGGGAATGGCAAAAGGCCGATCGAGTGATGGCGGAAATACGGAGATCGGGGATTCGGGATGCGGGTATGTTTTACCGGGCTGGTGCGATCGCCCGTACTTTAGGTAAGGATACTGAATCTCGCGCTTATTTTCAAAAGTCCAAGGAAATTGACCCGAGTTTTGACGATCGAGCTCGCCAAGCATTGGGTTTGGGAAGTTATGAATTTTGAGATTAGCCAGAGGAACAGCCTCTTGAAGCAGGAGAAATTTATGCACACAAAATTTGTGCGATCGCGCAAATATATCATTCTTTTTCTTCTCACAATATTACTATTTTTCACAACCTCAACCCGACCAGTTTACTCGCACTGGTCAGACTTATCCGTAGCAGAAATAATAGTCAACGATTTGCAAACCGAAGTAACATTAACTTTCCCAACCGGCTTGACAAGCTTCGCCGACGACAATCGAGACAGCCAGCTACAACCTGCTGAAGTTCGCAGCCACCAAACACAGCTACAAAAGTTTTTTAGCCAACAAATTCGCATTACCAACAGTAGCAAGATTCAAGGAACCGTAGGAGTAAAACCGCTAGAAATAGCAGCTAAAGCCGCTAGTTCAATCCAGCAGCCCAATACCCATAGCACCTTAATCTTAAACTACACCTGGACCGCACCTTCTCAAAATAAAAACCCCGGTTTACCTGATGTAATTCCCATCTCAAAAAACGAGAAATTGCGGATTAATTACAATCTGTTTTTGCCCGGAGTGGTGACAGCTAGCTGTCAAGCTACGATTGTGCAAACGGGTGCTGTAAAAAGCTTTGTGTTTACGCCGCAAAACCGGGATTTTTTGTTAGCCGGAAATGAATCAATTTGGGATTCAGGTTGGAGTTTGCTGCTAGCAGTAGCGGGAGCATTTGGTTGGGGATGCGTGCACGCGATGTCGCCCGGACACGGAAAAACCATAGTCGGCGCTTATTTAGTAGGTTCGCGGGCTACTCCCCTACACGCTTTATTTCTAGCAGCAACAACTACAATAACTCACACTGCGGGCGTGTTTGCTGTCGGCGGAATTACTTTGTTTGCTTCTAACTTAATCGATTCGGAAAAATTAGATCCTTGGCTGAGTTTAATCTCTGGTTTATTAGTAGCCTTCATCGGGCTTAACTTACTCTTAGAAAGAAGCAAAACTAGGTTTGTCGTGAGGAGTTCAGTTCTCAAAGAAATTAAGACTAAAATATTTAATAAAAACTGGTTCTTAAGGACGAAACTCCTTACTACCAACCGTGAGGAACCAGTAAATCTTTTGCATAGAGGAAGTTGGGAGAGAGAATTTAAGCCTGTAAAAGCAGATATCTCTCATCACTACCACGCTCACGGAGACGGCCGCATTCACTCGCATTTACCGCCCGGTGCTGACGGTTCTCCCATTACTTGGAAAAGCTTATTAGCGTTGGGAATTTCCGGTGGTTTGTTGCCTTGTCCTTCCGCTTTGGTGATGCTGTTGAGCGCGTCGGCTTTGGGCAATGTTGGTTTGGGAATGACGTTAGTGGTAGCATTTAGTTTGGGATTGGCTTTAGTGCTGAGTGCGATCGGATTAATCTTAGTTTATGCCAAACGGAATTTTGATAAACTGCCAAAACAGATAAGAGCCGTCAAATTTCTGCCTGCGATTAGCGCGATGTTTGTAATGTTTTTGGGGTTGGGAATTACCGGACAGGCGATGTTTAAAATATTAGGGGCGACTCAGTGAGTAATTGGCAATGGATAACTCTAAAATTAGGACTCTGCCTCCTAACTCTAAACTTACGAATAATTCTTCTTTTAGATCCCCGACTTCTTCAAGAAGTCGGGGATCTGGGTATGCTGTTTTGTTAGCCGTTGCTCACTTATCAGCCCGCATTATTATATTTATTAATAATTTCGGCTAAATCCGGTACTCCCTTTTCCACGTAAGTCTTAGCTGAGGGGCGGAGTTTGGCATAGGCGCCTTTAACAACCGCTTTTGTACTCTGCTCGGCCCTTTTGTCGCTGAGCTGAAGCAATTCGTCTGCCACTATAGCTTTTCTTTGGGCTAGATATTCGACTGGGTTGCCATTGTTTACTGCTTCAGTCCACATTGGATCGAGTGCGATTGAGATTTCTGGCAGAAGTTGATCGACGACTTGGGCGCAATAGTCAGCCCGTATCCCCTTGACAGTAGAGTAGGCAGCTTTAAGAGCGAGACCACCTAATCCCGGTGCTGCTGCAACTTGTTTGTCGATCAACTTTACACAGTCATCAACAAAAGTTTCTCTGTTGTTTTCATTCAAGAGAATATCGCTCAGTCCCATTTTCACTTTCCTTGATTTAATAGTCAATGTGCTTATTAGCTTTGAACTCCATCTGGGGAGCATATATCTATTTTGATCCTTTACTGAGGATTACACAAGTTTTTTAAGGTTTGAATGTTTCTACTAGACAGCCTGATGTTGAGATTGGTCTAGTATGTTATGGCAATTAATGTCGGCTCTGCTAGTCGTTATTGACTACCGGGTTTGTAGTAAGGGCTTTAGTCCTTATTAGCTGATATTAATGAGGACTAAAGCCCTGACAACAAACTGATGAGTTGTGAACAGTCACGTAGAAAAGAGAACAGCTAGAAAAAAATAGGAGAGAGACTCTGCGTAAGTTCGATCGCACTTGCACGTATCCTTAGGATTGGAAGTTTGCCTGGAGGGCTGCAGGTACTGAAACGAGGGGAAGTTTCAGGGTTTGAGCCGGGCTATCGCTCGCTCGCAATACCAAATTTTTCGGTAATTTCGCGGAAGTGCTTAGTCCGGGAAATACTTGGAGCGATAAGGTTAAGGCAGCCGATAACAACAGTTTTTCATACATGGCACTGTCTCCAATACATACTATGCCCTAGGGCATAATACCTCTTACATCTACAACATATAAACATTCTCAGTCACTTGGTGCGATCGCACGGCCATACTTAAGTGATACATATCACGACGGAGGGGGGGTAATGGGTATAGGGGGGGAGAGGGAGAGGGGGAGCCGCACAGAGTGAGAAAATCTTGACCCTTGACTTCTACCGTCAACATCCGTAAAATCCGTTAAATCCCCTACACTCCTTGATTGCCAAACTTCCTTCCAAATCGAGAATTGTCCGAGAGAAAGAAGCCGTTGAGTCTCTCTCAAAGGTAGAATTAGCGCGTAGAAGTTATTTGACATAGCGGAGGTACCGACAATATGCTTGCATACTTTCTGGCGTTAGCGGTCGGTCTAGGCAGCTTCAGTATTTACATGGCGGCCTTCTTTTTTCCAGAAGTTCACCGCAAAAGTGATTTTACCTGGAGCGGGGTAGGGCTTTTTTATGCGTTAATTTTATGGGCTTGTGCGGGACGAATTACTGGTGCTCTCCTGCTTGGTCAAATGGCGGGCGTGGCTATGTTGGGCTGGTTTGCTTGGGAAACTCTGAGTTTGCGCAGGCTGGTGACGCCCGTTGCTGAGCAAACGCCGATGCCTCAGTCGGTGAATTTGCCGGGGGCTGCAGGTGGGGTGTTGGGGGGCTTGTTTTCCAAGAAAAAAGAACCCGCAGCGAAAAAACCGAAGTTTGTTCGATCGACCAAACCGAAAACTGATGTGGTTCCAGCACCCGCTGTGGATGAGGGCGAGGTAAAGCTAGAGGAACAGCCAACGATTCCCCCAATAGCTGAAATTATTGCCGAAAGTTCGATCGAGCCAAGGGCCGAAAGTGTTCAGGCCCCTGGCTTGACAATTTCCGACTCGAGTGCACCTGCAATTGAAGAAATACCCGTCTCTTCAGTCGAAACTCCTGCTGCTGAGACTTCACCAACCCCAGCAGAATTAGCCAGCAGCTTCACTCCTCTACCTCTACCTCTAGAAATTTCAGAAATTGCCTCTCCAGCAAGTGTGGAGCCAGCAGAGGCTCAGCCAGAGCTTCAACAGCAGCCAGAAGCAGATGATTTTGACGAGGAAACAGAATGGAGGAAAGCCGTTAAAGAGTCGCAGGCGGCTGCGGCGGCCCCAACTCCTGCCAAACCAGCTAAAAAATCCGGCGGTTTCGCAAGTCTGTTCGGCAATATCAAAAATAGTCTCGGCGGTATGTTGGGACGGGGTGGGGATAAAAACAAGTCTGATGCAACTCCCCAGACGCCAAAACCTTCAACGACTCCAGAATCGATCGCACCTGAATCTAAAATAACGGCAATTCCTGCACCGGGGATCGACCAGATTCTCGAATCCGAATTAGCCTCCGCGGCGCAGGAAGTGGCAGCCGAAACAAGCCTTGGAGTGCCGTTTCCAACCGATGTTGAAGCAATGACCGAGTTGATCGCCGCAGAAACCGCGACTTCTGACAAAATAGGGGAAACTCCGATCGAGCCATCGTCGGCCCCAACCCAGACACCGCCGCCTGGGGTTGGTGAACCGGAAGCACAAGCCCCAGCAGCATCTATAGAAATGACTGTGGTGGAAATGGTTTCTGTCGCGCCTGTGGAGATGGAAGCATCGGGAGAACCCGAGTTGATCGCGCAGGTGGAAGTGGTTTCAGTAGCAGTTATGCCGATCGAATCTACCGATCAAAAACCATCTTCTGAGGGAGAACAACCCGAATTGATTCGCCCGAATCCCCCCCCTCCGGATCTAGTCGAAACTGCTAAACAGGCGGCCAAATCCAAGTCGGAGAATGTATCCGGCGAAGATAAACCGTCATCTTGAGGCAGAAAGCAAAAGGTAGAAACCAGAATTTTTTTGATTCTGCCTTGTGCCTTCTTAAGGTAGAAACCAGAATTTTTTTGATTCTGCCTTCTGCTTTCTTACTGTTTACTGTTTACTGTTTACTTCTTACTTCTTACTTCTGCCTTCTGCCTTCTGCCCTCTTCCTTCTGCCTTCTTTGTTAAGATTATGAAAGCAATTATGGTCGTGGGAACAACATCTCACGCAGGGAAATCATTACTCGTTGCAGCTTTGTGTAGAATCTTTTCTCGGCGAGGCTGGCGGGTAACTCCGTTTAAAGGTCAGAATATGGCACTGAATTCCTATGTCACAGCCGCCGGCGGAGAGATTGGCTACGCTCAAGCAGTGCAAGCTTGGGCTGCGGGCGTTCCACCTTGGGTAGAAATGAATCCGATTTTGCTCAAGCCACAAGGAGACATGACTTCTCAATTAATTGTCAAGGGCCGGGCGATCGCAAATGTGCGAGCATCTCAATATTACGAGCAGTATTTCGATCTCGGCTGGCAAGTTATTCGGGAATCGTTAGAATTTCTCGGCAAAGAATTTGACATGATTGTGTGTGAGGGAGCCGGCAGCCCTGCTGAGATTAATCTCAAACACCGCGATTTAACAAATATGCGGGTAGCTAAACATTTAAATGCTCGGACTTTGCTAGTAGTTGATATCGATCGCGGTGGTGCTTTTGCTCACATTATCGGTACTTTGGAATTGCTCGATCCAGACGAACGGGCTTTAATTAAAGGATTCATTATTAATAAGTTCCGAGGACAAAAATCGATCTTAGATCCGGGGCTGACTTGGCTAGAAGAAAGGACGGGAATCCCGGTAGTTGGGGTGATTCCTTGGATAGACGAAGTTTTTCCCTCAGAAGATTCTCTCGATTTGCTCGATCGGCGTTCTCCCAATACTCAAACCGACATCAATATTTCTGTCATCCGCCTGCCCCGACTTTCTAATTTTACCGACTTTGACCCCCTGGAGTCGGAAACTACCGTCACAGTCAAATATGTCAGCCCAAAAGACCATTTAGGCCATCCAGATGCCGTGATTTTACCAGGCTCTAAAACTACAATTTCCGATTTGCACGTGCTGCGCCAAACAGGTATGGCAAAAGCTATTCAAAATTATTTAGTAGCTGGGGGTACAGTCATGGGAGTTTGCGGCGGCTTTCAGATGCTGGGAGAAAGTATCACGGATAGAGAAGGGCTTGAAGGAGAAAAGGGAGAATTTCCAGGATTGGGATTGCTACCTTTGAAAACTGTGATGGCACCGAACAAAATTGCCCGCCAACGAATTGTAACATCTAACTATCCTCAACCGGGTTTGCCAGTTTCCGGTTACGAAATTCATCAAGGAAGAACGGAAATGCTAGAGTCAGATTTGACTAAACCGCTATTTGACGATGAGAGTTTAGGAATTGTCAACACTTCTCAATCAGTTTGGGGTACTTACCTGCACGGCATCTTTGACAACGGAGCTTGGCGGCGAGCTTGGTTAAATCACTTGCGGCAGCAGCGGGGACTCCGCACATTGCCTACTGGTATTCCTAATTATCGGCAACACCGAGAAGCTCTGTTAGACAGTCTAGCAGATACAGTGGAAAAGCATTTAGATATCAACCATATTTTAGGTTAATTAGTTAACAGTTGACTGTTGACTGTTGACTGTTGACTGTTGACTGTTGACTGTTGACTGTTAACTATTGTTTGTGAGAGTTGAGGTTAAAATTTAATGACAAAAGTTTGTTTTTTACCAGATAATGTTACAGTTGAAGCTGAACCAGGAGAGCTTTTGTTAGATGTAGCCAAACGTGCAGGACTTTCTATTCCTACTGGCTGTCTCATGGGTTCTTGTCACGCTTGCGAAGTAGAAATTGACGGCGGAGATACGATTTGTGCTTGTATTTCCGGCATCCCTTCGGGAAAAAAGCAAGTGACAATTAATCTGTATGTTGACCCGACTTGGTAATTTGTCACTTAGCAGTTGGCAGTTGGTAGTTGGTTGTTGGCATTAGTCATTAGTCATTAGTCATTAGTCATTAGTTAACAGTCAACAGTCAACCGTCAACAGTCAACAGCTAACAATGCCCCATGCCCAATTCCCAACCTTTAATTCTTTTGCCATTCTTGCTGTTTCTTGCGAGCAGATTGCAGCCATTTTTGGGATTCGGGGTAAACAGTTGTGCCGGGTTTGACAGATTCTAATTGATTGATAATTTGTTGCAACTGGCTGAGGGATTTACCGGGATTTTGAGAAGTCACATCATTTTGCAAGTTGGCCAACAAGCTTTTAGCTTCTTGCAAAGCTTTTGCAGAATCTTTTTCGGCTGCCAGTCTCATCTGGGTAGTTCCTAAATCTTTTTGATATTGAGCGAGTTTGGTTTGAGCGTCGAGATAGCCAGGGTTATCGACAGAAATCAATTTTAGTCTGTTAATACCTTCTTGCCACAATTCTGCTATTTGCTCCCACTGTGCGGCGGGATGGGGAGGTTTTTGGGAGGCGAGGGCGGCGGAGAGAGCAAATTCTTTGGCAGCTTCTATTAAGTTGTCGGCCCGTACAGAACCGGTGGCGACGCCGCCCATTTCTTGGAAGTCTCTTTCTGCTGCTTTGAGTGTTTTCTTAGCCGTTTCTCCCGCGAGGGTTTCGGCAGGAATTTGATTGAGTTGGTCGATCGCACTTTGCCAATTTACGGTCGCTTTTTGTCTATCTGCAGCGGTTTTGGCTTGCTGATACTGCTGTTTCGCGGCGTTGAGAGTTTGTTCGACTTGATTTAACTGAGTAAAAGCATTTTTTTGCTGGAAAATCTGAGCCTCCATCCGCCCGACATTTTTGCGGGCGGCTTGAAATTCATCGACTGTAAACCGCCAACGGCAGCCGAAATAAGAGCAGTAGGTTTTTGGATAATAACCTAAAAACCAAATTGGCAAGGCGTCGAGGTGTTTTTGAGCCTCTTTTGCTTTTATTTCGCCCAAGTCAAAATCAGCGACAGCAGTGGCTTTATTCACGAGTTGATCGGATTGTTCCACAAGGGCGATCGCCTGCCGGTAATTGTGATCCATACTCATAAAACTCGGCACCAACAATATCGGCATTGTTTTGGCTACGGGCCAGCGAATCAGGGGAAAAGGTAGATTAATCAGCCAAATTATCCCTGCAGCACTTCCCAACAAACTCCCAGCAAAGATGATTTTACCGAACAATCCGGGCGGGCGGTTGGCTTTGACAGCAGCTTTGAGAGCTTGTTCGCTGAAGTTGGGAAATTCGTCTTTGAAGGTATCGCGGATTTCTTCTGTTGAGGCGAAAGTGCCGTTTTGCGATCGTAACTTCTCCAACCGCTTGATTACCATCCGTTGGTAGACTTCACCGGCTATAGTATCAGCCGCCGCGCACTTGTCAACTTCGGCCCGCAAAATTTCAAAAGCTCGATCGGTAAGACGCGCCATAAAACTCACCTATTCCCTTTTAATTATTTTACAGGTTCCCCGTCAAAATAATTGAGTCTGGGATGCTGAAACCGGGGTTTTTTACTAAAATACTGCATTCGAGCCTTTAAGTAAAGTAAAAAACCCGGTTTCTTTGGTATTTATGCGTAAGTCCAGATAATTGTTAAAGTATATAAAGCCTAGGTCAAATATCCGAATTAATTTCATGCCGACTGCTTTAATAACTGGTGCTTCTGGCGGAATTGGTGCAGCCTTTGCCACCGAATTAGCCAAACGCCAGCACAATCTAATCTTGGTAGCTCGTTCCGAAGACAAATTGCAACAGCTAGCTGCTCAACTGCAACAGGAATTCAATATTTTGGTCGAAATTATCGTTCAAGATTTGACGGCACCAGGAGCCACAAATGCTGTATTTGACGCGGTTGTTAAAAAAGGTTGGACGGTTGATTTGTTGGTGAACAATGCGGGTTTTGGGGATTACGGTGCTTTTGCCGATCGCCCGCTTGGAAAACAACTAACAATGCTGCAACTAAATATTGTAGCATTAGTGGAACTCTCGCACTTATTTTTGCAGGGAATGCGGCAGCGAAAATCAGGAAGTATTATCAATGTTGCCTCCATCGCAGCTTTTCAACCGATGCCGTACTTGTCAATGTATGCAGCTACTAAAGCCTTTGTTTTGAGTTTCAGCGAGGCACTTTGGGCGGAAAACAAAGATTTAGGAATTGGCGTTTTGTGCGTTTGTCCAGGGCCGACAGAATCGGACTTTGCGGCAGTAGCTGAATTTCCGAAATCTCTGGTATCCAGCAGCGGGCAAAAACTCGTTCCTGCAGCGGAAGTAGTGCGAGATGCTTTGAAAGCTTTAGACAAAAATGAGTCTCATGTTGTGACAGGGGGAATTCCCAATCAAATTGTTGCAAATATGCCTCGATTGATGCCGCGAGAACTTTTGGTGCAGTCGGTAGGAAAGCTGTTTCGGGCGAAAGAGGAATAATCGCGATCATCGACAATATAAATAAACCCGCCCCCACCCAAGGACAAAAAGTCGATCGCCCAAAACAGATGAGTTTCACCGATAATAAATTAATGGATCGCACAATCCCAAATCCCAAATCGCAATGAAGTCAGAACGCGAACAAGCCTATCTCAACCTGATCAATCAACTGCTAACCTGTCCCAGCGGCGAAGAAGCGCAGGTATTAGAGACTCACCGGGAATTGCTGGATGATGGCTTGGTGGCGGCAATGCTAGAAGAGGCAGAGAATCTTAGAAGATTTGGGCAACTAAATAACGCTAATCGGTTGATGAATTGTGCCGGGGTACTGCTTGGGAGGAATGACAAAACTTCAGTGGCAGTCACCCGACAAGCGGAAGCAGAAAGACTGTTTCAACAAGGGAATCAGCAGTATAAAATCAGTCAATTTCGAGAAGCTTTGCATTCTTGGGAACAGGCATTAACTATCTGTCGAAAAATCGGAAATCGCCAAGGAGAAGCTAATTGCCTCGGCAATTTGGGCAATGCTTACGATTCCCTAGGGCAATACCACAGGGCGATCGAATTCCTAAAACAGTCTTTAGTAATTAAACGCGAAATAGGCGATCGCCAAGGAGAAGCTGCTTCCCTCGGCAGTTTGGGCAATGCTTACGGTTCCCTAGGGCAATACCACACGGCGATCGATTTTCACCAACAGTATTTAGAGATTTCACGGGAAATCGGAAATCGCCACGGAGAAGCTAATTCCCTCGGCAATTTTGGCAATGCTTATTATTCCCTAGGGCAATACCACAGGGCGATCGCATTTTACCAACAATTATTAGAGATTTCACGGGAAATCGGAGATCGCCAAGGAGAAGCGGCTTCCCTCGGCAATTTGGGGGTTGTTTTCTTTTCACTAGGGCAGTACCAGAAGGCGATAGATTTTCAGCAACAGTCTTTAGTGATTAAACGGGAAATGAGTGATCGCCAAGGAGAAGCTAATTCCCTCGGGAGTTTGGGCAATGCTTGCAAATCCCTAGGGCAATACCAGAAGGCGATAGATTTTCAGCAACAGTCTTTAGTGATTTCACGGGAAATCGGATATCGCCAAGGAGAAGCTAATTTCCTCGGGAGTTTGGGCAATGCTTACCAATCCCTAGGGCAATACCAGAGGGCGATCGAATTTCACCAACAGTATTTAAAGATTTCACGGGAAATCGGATATCGCCAAGGAGAAGCTACTTCCCTCGGCAATTTGGGCATTGCTTACGCTTCCCTAGGGCAATACCAGAAGGCGATCGAATTTTACCAACAGTCTTTAGTGATTAAACTGGAAATCGGAGATCGCGTGGGAGAGTCAATGTCTCTCAACAATGTGGGAAATGCTTTCCTACAAACTCACCAACTTGCTGAAGCTGAAACAGCACTTCGCGCCTCGATCGCAATTCATGAAACTCTGCGTTCTGAATTGGTAAGTAATGACCACAAAGCCTCAATCTTTGAAACCCAAATATCGGCCTATCGCCTGCTGCAACAAGTCCTAGTCGCCCAATCTAAATTTGATGAAGCCCTAGAAATATCTGAAATGTCGCGCACCCGTGCCTTCGTCGAGTTATTGCAACAAACCTTATTAACAACCCCCCCTCAGTCCCCCCCTTCTCAAGGGGAGGAACAAGAGTTATCTCAATTCCTCCCTCTTAAGCCCCCCCTTAGCAAAGGGGGGTTGGGGGGGTTATCAAGATTTGAGGAAGAAGCAAACCTCTCAAAGCCCCCCCTTAGCAAGGGAGATTTGGGGGGGTTATCCATCCCCAAAATTCAACAAATCGCCCGCGACAGAAACTCCACAATAGTTGAATATTCGCTTATCTTTGATGACATTTACATCTGGGTAATCCAACCAAACGGCAACATCACCCATCGCGCCGCCAACCTCGAACCCCTCAACCAACAAAACCAAACCCTCAAACAAATCATCCTCCAAACCCGCGTCTCCATCGGCACCAATGAAACCGACGACCAAGGCAACAAAATTCAGCTAGAATCCCAGTACAATCGAGACGAAACAGGCCGCTTTCCCCTATTGCAACTCCTCCATCAAACCCTGATCGAACCCATCATTGACTTGCTACCCACCGATGCCAATTCCCCCATCATCTTCGTCCCCCACTACGACTTATTTTTAGTTCCCTTCGCCGCCTTGCAAGATAGCAACAACCGCTACCTAATCGAAAATCATACCATCCTCACCAGCCTATCCATCCAAGTATTAGAAATCACCCGCCAACATCAAAACCGAGTGCGAGGCTTGAGACAAGCCGCCCTAATTGTCGGCGACCCAACCATCGCCCCAAAATTCAAGGAAAACCCCTACAAACTCCGCCAAATCCCCAGGGCAAAAGAAGCCACCGAAGCCATAGCCGCAACTTTAGGAACCGAAGCAATTAGCGGAGAAAATGCCACAAAACGCGCCATTTTTGACAGGATGCCACACACGCGCATCGTCCATTTATCCGCCCACGGACTCCTCGACGATTTCCAAGGTTCCGGCATCCCCGGCGCGATTATTTTAGCACCATCAGGAGACACCGACGACGGTGCGCTTAACGCCGCAGAAATCCTGAAATTAGAACTCGATTCTGAACTCGTAGTATTGAGCGCCTGCAGCACCGGAGGCGGTAAAATCACCGGAGATGGAGTCATCGGATTGTCGCGCTGCTTCATCCTCGCCGGAGTCCCCAGCATCATCGTTTCCCTGTGGAATATGGGAGCGATTTCAGCCAAATTACTAATGACTGAATTCTACCAAAATTTAGCACGGGGCGAGAATCGAGCAGCCGCCTTGCGGTGTGCTATGCTAACCACAAAAGCTCGATTTCCGAGTCCCATAGCTTGGGCTGCATTTACCTTAATTGGCGAAGCCGAAACTTTACCGCTGTCAACTGAAAAGAGTGATTTAAGGAGATTAGTAATGTCACTTCCCGATGATGCCACACCCGAAGAAATTGTGGCGGCTTTCACTAAGTTATTGAAAATATCCGAGCCGCAATTTGTCAAACAATTATCAGCGATTGATGTTGCTTCGACCGATAATATCAATATTATCGCTCAAACAATCAAGGATTGGTGCGAAACTCGGCCTCAAATCGAAGAGAATTTAGAGAACGAAATTTATCAAATGGGTGTGGATCGCGGTGATAGCGATGCACCGGAGGAAATCGTCAGGGAGTTTTGCGAAACACTCAAGGAAAATCAGATTCGACTGGGTTTGCCTCTGTCGTCGGCGCCGCCTGCACCGCCAACAAATAATCCACAAACACCTTCCTAGGATAGAAACCATAAAAATCTTGGGGGCTGGGCATCTTGCGCGCCCCAAATATCTGATACAAATACTCGAAAACATCTCACAAAATTGATTATGAGCCAAGAATGGCCAATTAAAAATCCTAGCATTAGCCTCTATCCTTTCCACCTGCGGGATGATAGGGACGAAGGCTATAAACAAGTAGCAAAAAATGCCCAAAATTTGTGGGACAATCTAGCTAATAATGCCGGCAAAGAATTTAACATCAACGAACTAAAGTCCCTCAGAGACAAGCTAATTTGCTACAAAAACGGCGTCTATTATCCAGACGGCGAAGGGGAAAATCTGACTCTAGTAAAATTGCTGATTCCAGATGGAAAAACTCTGAATTTTCAGCAAATTATTCACCCAGATAACCAGAAACTTGATGGTTATATCAATGCTCTGCGACTTCAGGATACTTACACGGCAGACTTGACCTTTTACTATAAAGATGTCACAATAAAAGTAGCGGACTTAAGTCGATTAAATCCCCAAGGTTGCTTGTTGCCAAATGCAATTCAACCGTCTCTGGGACAGACATTATTATTATACGCTGCACCAGCAGTTTATAATACTTACCGGAAACTAGCTGACGAATCAGTTAAAGCTTTTGTACAGGATAAACAGCCAGCATCAGTAGAGTTTTGCGCCGAAGGAAAGTTATTCGGGAGTCCGATTTTTGAGTATGACAGCCGAGAAGATGATGCGCGTCAGCGGTGTCACATTTTAGTATGGTTGCAAGACAATCTCCAAACTTTGGAATTCGCAACCTCGACGTTTAACTTTTACTTGATGAATCTGCTGTGCTCTCGCGCTAAAATTGTATTTGTGTATGGCGAAGCTCGGAAAAAGTATCGCCAAGCACAGCAAATAGTGGGCGAGTTAGAAAAGAAGCTTCCCGAATTGCGTGCAATAGAAAGCGAAGAAAATCGACAATTTAAGTTGCAGAAGTTAAAGGATTTGCTGGCTGAAGTTCACACTAAAATGTTGGCTTTTGCTAAGCAGGTGCGGTATTTGCAAGAAGACAGAAATACCATTGATACTAATGCTGAAAATTATGGTGAGGCGTTGACAAGAATTAGAGGTTTGTGCATCCGAGGCGACAATCTGGATTTTTGGCAGAGGTTTCTAGATTTAGCTGAGGATAAGTATCGGCGGCAAATTGAAATAGATTTAAACTACTTGATTGCTAGTCAAAATTTGTTCCAGCAGTCGATATCCACTGTGCGGGGGATGGTGGAAATCGAACAGGTGGAATTGGACAGGGAACAGATGGAATTATACAAGCAACAGGAAGACACGGAGAAAAAGCGATCGCGCCAGCTTGAGAATATCATCTTTTTTGTGGGAACTGCGATCGGCGGCGGACAAATCTTTTCCGCCGCCTATCCTCTAATCAAGGATACACCGATTCAATGGCAACTCGATTTTTCTCTACCGCTGCATCCCTTTGCTGCGACAATTATCTGGAGTCTGCTGTTTGGCTTACTATTTGGCTTGTTAATGCTGGGTATCGCCGTGTTGGTAAGGAAAACTTTTCCCCGATAATCTGGATTTAGGACTTACGCATAAAACCAAAGAAACCGGGTTTTTCGGGGTTTTTGGGTGGTATGACTCATATGTTGCAGCATTCTTAAGAACAGGCAAGATGCCTGTTCCACAAAGAGTCAATTTTTTGGGGGGAGTAGGGGTTGGGCTTCTTCGCCTCAGCATTCTTAAGAACAGGCAAGATGCCTGTTCCACAAAGAGTCAACTTTTTGTGGGGAGTAGGGGTTGGGCTTCTTCGCCTCAGCATTCTTAAGAACAGGCAAGATGCCTGTTCCACAAAGAGTCAATTTTTTGTGGGGAGTAGGGGTTGGGCTTCTTCGCCTCAGCATTCTTAAGAACAGGCAAGATGCGTGTTCCACAAAGAGTCAACTTTTTGTGGGGAGTAGGGGTCATTGGTAACAAGTTAGAAGGGAGTAGATTTTGTCAATACCCATTTGTGTAGAAATATTAGAAAACAATAATAATGATAATCGCTCGCTCGCGAGTTGCGGGCGATAATAGTTGCAGGCGATCGATAATAGTCGCGGGCGATCAATAATAGTTGCAGGCGATCGATAATAGTTACACCACAGCCGTGCACTTTAGAGCGTTGGGCCCAGCACGATCGATTGCGAGCGTTGGTACGATCGAACGATATAATTGACAAATAATTGAGCGATTGTGTAGGTCAGTAAATATGGTTAAGAGTCAAAAAACCAACCGTGACCACGCTAAAAAAACAACTTGCACCGATGGTGGAAGACTCCTGAGATTGCCTCGCAACTATCGGTATTATTAACACCAGCCATCACCGAACAAGAAAATTACTACGCTCGAAGCATTGTTTTGTAAGCTCAAAAGCCCTTAAGATATACCCCGCATGGCAGTTAGCAGGAAAAATGGCAACAGTCATAGATTTAATGACTAGGCTAAGAGTCGAGACGCAGGTTTCTGGAAAACCCGAGAGCTTCTGATGTTAAGCTTGAACAAATGATTTACCGGGGTCTTTACCATTTTTATGTAGCCCACCAACAACGCACCGGTAACTGACCCGCGAGAGTATTTCGCTGCGGAGCGAAAATCGAGATTTAGGTATTGTTAAATCGAACGCGAAAACCCAATGTTAAGTTAATTGTTGCACCCTTAGACGATCGACAGCGACTAGGCGACCGTCAATTTTTCGCAAGATACTTCCTTCTGAAACCCCCTTGACAACTGCCATACAGGCTTAACTTGTTACCAATGATTCCATCTCGTCTATGATTCCCGCTACTATTCCTAAATGGTCTAGATTTAGGACTTTTATGGCATCTTGAGGCTCATTCATGGTTTTTCTCTCTGGCTCTCCAGCTTGATTATTATACTTTAAAAAAGCTCCAAATGATTTCTAGGCAATCATTTGGAGCTTTTTTGTTGATAAATTCACTTCACATTAAATCTGCTTTAATATCTGCAGAATGTGGGTTTAAAGCCAAAAGCGATCGCACCCACCCACAAACAATCGCTTGCAAGCTAAGCAGGAACCCAACGGAAGATAGTTCCATTCCCCAGACTGACGCCGTACATATTGCCATCGGGGCCTTTTTCCATATCGACTACATAGGGTAGCCCAGAGTCAAACACCCGAGTTCCGGTTATATTGCGATTTTGATCGAGGGTAGCTTCATAAATATTACCTTCCCCAACATCGCCATAAATCAGCCGATTGTCGTCATAAAAATCACCCACGACGATGGCGATCCCTCCATCAGCATGGGTACGAGCATAAATCGGAGCCGTTACTGATTCACCGCTGGCATAAAATGCCTGAGCTTCTGGGAAATTAGCGTATCCAGTCGATTGTTGCAGGCTGACACCATTTCCCCCCTCATAATAAGGCCAACCAAAATTTACTCCTTCACCTCGATTAATTTCTTCCCAGGTAGTCCAACCTACATCACCAATTACTGGCAAGCCAGTTACGGGATCGAAGGTAAAACGGAATGGATTTCGCACACCATAATCGAACACTTTGTCGCGATTGTTATCTGCACCATCGCTGCCATTAAAGAATGGATTATCGGATAATCCTGCACCTGTAATTGGATCGATTCTGAGGATTTTTCCGGAAAGATTGTTTAAGTCTTGAACGCGCACAGTACGCGGATCGGCAAAATTGTAGGAAGCGCCATCGCCATTGCTGACGTACAAAGCACCATCGCTACCAAAGTGAACTGCACCGATGCTGTGGGATTCGCTATCGGTTGCTAAATAGTCGCGAATGTTGTTAGTTAGATTGCCGTTAGCGTCGCGTTCTAGCAGCGTTTGTGGAGCGACAATTGTCGTACTATTGTTAATTCCTGAAGGCGGAATTGATGAATTATTGGTGCTATTGCCATCCGGACGACTCGTATATTGCCAAGTGCTATTTTTACCCAGCAAAACCACTTGGCTTCCGGGGACGGCTGTAATATTACCTGTCCCATCGGTTGTTGCGGTAACGCGAAGCAATTGCGATGGGCGATTCCCGGCTCCATCTCGATCGTCTAAAGTTGTACCTGGGTTAATATTATTGGCTGCTTGTGGCGGATCGTAGGTATAGAGGAGATAAACGTAGGGATTGGTGGCAAAGTTAGGATGAATTGCCATCCCCAACAAACCGCGATCGCGCGTATCATTAACCTGGTTGGAAATATTAATAAACGGCGTTGCTTGCAATGTCCCATTTCTGAATACGCGAACGACGCCATCTTTCTGCGCGATCAACATGTTGTTACCATCCGGCGTCCAATCTACTACCGTAGGTTCGTTAAGTCCAGATACCACATTTTGGCGAGTAAAACTGGTATCGTTATCTACAATATTTAGCGTCGCCGTATCTCGAGAACCAATTATTGTCCATTTACCGGGGTTGCTGAGTGCGATGTTGAGCGTTTCGCTCGATTCGCTCAGGGTGTCATTGATAATTGGGATGGAAATTGTCTTGGTAGTTTCTCCTGATGCAAAACTGAGGGTTCCTGAAGTTGCTGTGTAGTCTGAGGATGCGATCGCAGTACCGTTGCTAGTGCCATAATTTACCGTTGCTGGTTTGCTCAGATTACCTGCACGTTGAACGGTAATTGAAGCATTCCCGCCATTTTCAGTCACACTATAACTTGACTGAAGAAAGCTAACCGTAGACGGGCTATCATCATCAATGAGCCTGACTGTAGCTGTTCTGGGAGTACCAACTTGACCAACTCCATTCGTTCCTAACAACCCTATAGTAAATGTCTCCTCGGGTTCAAATACCTCATCGTTAATCAAATTAATCTCAATTGTTTTGCTGGTTTCTCCATCTAAAAACGTCACACTTCCATTCGGAATATCCACATAGTCCGATCCAGCTAAAGCCGTTTGATCCTCAACACTATAATCAACCGTTACGGAACCGCTACTTCCACCCGTTCTCACCACCGTCAGCGTTACTTTACCCGCTTCTTCACTTACAGGAGGCGGAGTAGAAGTTGCCAAAGCGATCGTACCCGGATTCAGTGGAATCGTACTAAACAGCTTCGACTGGGGAATAATTTGCTTGCTTTGGCTAGGACTTGCCCAGGAAAGATTTACCAACGCATCTGCCTGATTTTCTACATACTCTAAACGCACATCATATCGTTGACCAGCATTGAGGCGAATTGTCCCGCTAGCTTCTTGCCCTCTTCTTGTGGAATTGATTATTTGCTGCCCATTAACCCACAGCCTCGCTGTATCATCAGGAGTGCTAAAAAAAGTGTAGTTTTCCGTATAATCAGGGAGAACTTGACCCGTCCAACGAATTGAAAAAGTATCTTTGCCAATTGAACTAGCAGGCGATCCTTTGGCCCAGTTAAAGTTAACTGTTGGATCGGTGCGGGCAAACTTCGAATTGGTAAAATTATTGTTATCAAAATACTCACCCCGCAATCCGTCGCCCCCATTCAAAAGTCCTGCGTAAGACTGTAAAACTTGAGGTTGAAACGCAGAAGCTGATTTAATCGGTCCAGTCTTAACTTCCAGATCCCAGTCACCGCCTAACGTGGCGCTACCCGTCAGATTGGATGAAGCCGCAATGCCAGTCCCCGTTAAATCGCTCAAATCTTGGATAAACTGCTTACCCTCTTCTCCAGCAGCGACATTACATCCATAAAGCAGAACCTCGGCACTGGAAGTCAAATAATTCGCCCAACTTTGCAATTCTTCACTGTAGCCGTCGAGGGTATTAGAGCTAACTTCTGCGTTTCCTAAGTACAATTTTCCCGTTTGTCCATGGGAGACAATATGCACGCTGGAAATGTTGTTCCGCTGAGACAATACCTCGCTAATTTGCTTAATTCCATCCTTTGATGAATCGAGAACGATCGCTTCTGCATCTGCCAACACCCCTGCTGCAAGTGTTTGATAATCCTCTACCCCTGGATCGATAAAAACAATAGCGCCTGTAGAGTTTGCAGGCAATAACTGTTGCCTTCGGTTGTTCTCAAAACCGGAGTCCATGCTGAAATTTACAAACATTTACTTAAGCCCTTTTATAGAATGATCCCTGATATGCCTATATTACTGCTAAATAGTGCGTCAAATTAGCTTTAGCAACAATTTTTTACTTGGTTGCAGCGTTTTTCCTACTTTTCCTACTTTTTTATGTCAGGACTTTCGCATAAAAAACCGGTTTCTACGAAAAATCGTGGGTGTGGAGGAGCGAGATTGACGCAGAAACCGGGTTTTTGGTTTCGCGTGCGTAAGTCCTTTATGTGTTAAATATCAGTAATTTTTAATTAATAAACTTAATATGTACCATAGGACTTAGGCTTGGGCGACCTAGAAACTATTGGTAACAAGTTAAGCCTGTATGGCAGTTGTCAAGGGGGTTTGAGAAGATATCTCAAAGAAATATCGATCGGAGCCTCGCTGTCGATCGGGGAAAGGTGCAACAATTAACTTAACATTGGGCTTTCGTTGAGATTTAACAATACTTAAATCCAGATTTTCGGGCGCGGCGAAATACTCTCTCTGGTCAGTTGCCGGTGCGTTGTTGGTGGGCTACATAAAAATGGTAAAGACCCCGGTAAATCATTTCTAATGAAATCGAATCTATTGGTAAATAGAGTTGATCGGCAACGGCATCACCTAAATCGACCAAGATTGCATAAAATATCCAAGTTCCCAAAATTTGAAGCTGAATGCCATTGAGAGAACCCGTCCACAAATAACTTAATCCCAACAGCCTTTTTACGGTATTGAAACCTTCTTCAATCCTCCAGCGTCTGCGATATAAATCTGCCACACGGTAGGGTGATAAAACTTGAGGTTCAAGTACGCTTGTCAAATAAAAATGCCAGGTTTTGCCCGAACGAACTTCAATCAGACGTAAGGTAATAAATGGAGTCTTTGCAGTTCCCTAACCCAAGCGTACCAGACTATCTTTCAGGTCGTAACTTTTGGTAAATACTTGCTTTACTTGAATGGCTGCTACTTTTTTTAAACGAGTAATTAAATAAATATCTCGTTCAATTAATTTGAGCCAAAAGCTAAAATGATAAAATCCTCTATCCAGTAAGATTCAGGTTTTATTTGGCACTAATTGCAGGATATTTTCTTCAAGCTTAACATCAGAAGCTCTGGGGTTTTCCAGAAACCAAATATCAACAGGGAGCCGAGTCATTAAATCTATGACTGTTGCCATTTTTCCTGCTAACTGCCCTTTTGGTATATCTTAAGGGCTTTTGAGCTTGCAAAATAATGCTTCGAGCGTTGAACTATCTACTATCCAAATTCTCGAAAATTTGGTTAAGGCAAATTGAATGCTTTCTGGTAAATGTCGTTGGTTTCTCTGGTACCAAGCAGTTCTTAAATTTGGTAATAAATTTTTGAAGACTCCCTCAAATAAGGAGGCAGGAAAACTTAAAAATCTTTGAGACATGGCTTGTTGAGTAACTGTCGTGGGTCGGCACCACAAAAAGCCTTCTCTTGCTAACATTCTTGTGAGTTCTCTTACTCCGGCTACCTCTTGCCACAGCAAAGTTAATACTGCTGCTAAGCTGTTCAGTATTTAAATAGAATGTCAACAAACAATCTAAGTCTTGTGGGGTGGGCGTCTCGCCCGCCCTGAATATGCAATTTAAATGCGTGACAGCTTACCATCAAGGGTAGGTTAAGAATTCTGGCTCGTAAACCTAGTTGACGGTAGTAATTTTCTTGTGAGGTGATGGCTGGTGTTAATAGTGCTGATAGTTGCGAGGCAATCGCATCGGGAGCATCCCGCTTTTTAACTAAGCATACCTACCCATTTTAATCTCATTATTTAAATACGCACATCTTAGTCTTAAAATTTGAGGCACGTTTTTTTCTTTCCACTGTGCACCTACAATCTTAATTC